>Ga0307507_10002582_pt1 | contig 37476 bp, 4 predicted proteins | sample 7_EM_MG_FD_207223 | JGI IMG/M metagenome (GOLD analysis project Ga0307507, IMG submission 207223) | Populus trichocarpa ectomycorrhiza microbial communities from riparian zone in the Pacific Northwest, United States - 7_EM | ecosystem: Host-associated > Plants > Roots > Unclassified | place...
AATATTAAATTTATAAAAATTATACTTTTATATATGCTTACTAATACTAATAAAATATATATAAAATATTAAAATTATAAAAATTATACTTTTATGTATGCTTAGTAATTTTATAGTTAGCACTTAGCAGCTAAATGCTAAGACTTAATTATAAATGCCGCATTTAGCAGCTAAATGCTAGTACTTAGTTATAAATGCCGCATTTGGCGGCCAAATGCTGATACTTAATCATAAATGCCGCTAAATGCTGGGAAATGCTGGGAAATGCTAGAAAATGCTAGAAAATGCTGAAATGGCAGAAACGAAAAATTAAATGCTGGTAAATTTTTTCCTGACGTAGGAGCCTTTAAATAATAGAATAATAAAGAATTAGAAGGGCGTATATTACTAATAAGCTTAAAAGATATCCTAGAGGATATAGCTTTAGGTAAAATAATATACGCTCTATACCTAAAGGAGTATTAGATCTAACCCCTATTCTATAGCAAGATAGGTATAGAGCCTAGTATAGGTAATAACCCTTTTATAATAGAGATCCTATAGGGAACTATTAGATAGGTTATAGAGATATTATAGAGAGGCGACGATCTTAAAGATCTTATAAGATACTTCTATTATTATAGATTACTCTAGCTTAAGTAATATACAGAAAGTATACTATAGTACCTTAAATACTGCGTTAAGGAGTTCCTTACCCTTTATTAGCTACTATATAAAACTGTTTAATATATAGTGGCAACTATATATAAACAACTACTATAGCGCGCAATGCTGCCTATAAGTGTTCTAAGGGAGCTCTAGGATCTACCTAATAATAATATAAAGGATAAACATAACCCTAATTTATTAAATATCCTAGTAGGCCTAAGGGACTTACTAAGGGTATTCTTAGGCAGATAAGCAAAAGTTATTTAGCAGAACTCAGAATATAATTATATAATTAATCTAAAAAAAGGTAAGCAGCCACTAAACCTTTTTATTTATAACCTCTCTTATAAAGAGCTTAAGATCCTATAGGGGTATTTTAATGGCTTACTAGAAAAGGGATAGATATAGCCTAGTAAGTTACTAGTAGGCATACTAATCCTCTTTATCCTAAAACCAGATAGAACTATAAGGCTATATATAGACTACCGTAGTCTTAATAAGATTATAATTAAAAACCGTTACTTATTACTATTAGTTAGTAAAATACTAAATCGGCTATTTAGGGTGAACATCTTTATAAAGCTAGATCTATAAGACGCCTATTATAGGCTCTATATTAAAAAAGGGGATAAGTAAAAAACCGCTTTTAAGACCTAATATAGCCACTTTAAATATATAGTAATACCTTTTAGGCTAGCCAATGCGCCTATAATATTTTAATTATATATTTATAGAGCCTTAGGGGGACTAGTTAACTATATATATATTATCTATTTAGATAACATTTTAATCTACTTAGAAAATAAGAATTAGTATAAGTAATATATCCGCAAAGTGCTAGAACGCTTAGATAATTAGGGCCTCTATACTAAGGCGTTAAAGTATATCTTTAATACTAAGCAGGTTAAGTTCTTAGGTTATATTATAACACCTATAGGTATAGTTATAGACCTAGTATAGGTATAGATAATCTAAGAGTGGCTAGAGCCAGAAAGCTATTATAATATTTAAGTGTTCCTAGGCTTTGCTAATTTCTATAGGCGCTTTATCTATAACTACTTAGATATTACCTAATACCTATCTAACTACATTACTAAAGCTTAAAGGTAGGAAGGAAGAAAACTAAGAAGGGATTAACTAAATAGTATAAACTATAGATATGGCCTAGAAAGGTACAGAAAGCCTTTTAAGAACTACATATAAAGTTTATAGAAGCTCCACTACTATAGCATTTAACCTAGATTAGCTACTAATAATAGTTACTAATATATTAAATTTTGCCCTTATTAGTATCCTACTATAACCTAATAGATATCTAGATGCTACCTAGCTCTATTAAAGACTAGTAGCATTTTATAATAGAAAATTCTAGGGACTTAAAGTTAGGTATTATACCCATAATAAGAAACTACTGGCTATAGTTAACTACTTTAAATAGTGGCAATACTACCTTAAGCACACGAGCTATACTACTTATATACTCTTAGATTATTATAATTTATACTACTTTATAACTATAAAGGAGCTTATACCTTAATAGGCTAGATAAATAGAGGAGCTTATATAATTTAATTTTAAGATTAAATATAAGCTAGAGGAAAATAACCCTGCTAATAAACTATTATAATAGCTAGACTATACTAAAGGTTTTAAAATAGGAGAAGGAAAAGAGATAATAGATATCTTACTCCCTATATTGTAGAACAAGCTCTAGGTATAGAATACTTAAGCACCTATAGCTTTAAGCACTAAGTCTTAGGCAGTGCAAACCCTATTAGCTTCCACTAATATTCTAGCTAGTACCTAGCCTATTGCCAATAAGGGTCCAAATATACCTAGATAAGATATCCCTAATATACTCTTAGAACCTAGTAATATATTACCTCTAATTACTAAGCTATCCCCTTAAACTAAAAGTAAAGCTATAGAGCAATTGGAACCTAGAGCCCTATAATAACTAAAGGACTTTAACCTTATAGCGGCCTTTTTAATATATACACACTAAAGAGTTATAAGATTTATAGTACTATCTAGTTATATACTTAGAGTAGTATAAGATAAAACAGCTTTTACCTAGAAACTATCTAAAAGGTTAATAGATCTTATCTATAAGGTGTAATAGAGGGACGCCTCCTATGCCATCTTTAATATAGAAGTAGACTAGAAATATAATAGAAAGGAAGCTAAAAGGCGTTAAAATTGGGAACTGGACCTAATAGGCCTACTATATAGAAATGGTAAGGTTTAGGTACTATAAGAAGCAAATCTATAACAGAAGATTCTTATAAAGAATTATAATAATCCTCTAGGTGACCACTATGGTTAAGCTAAAACAGTAGAATTACTTTAATATAAATACTATTGGCTAAAGCTCAAGTAGGAAGCAAAGAAGTACATTAGCCACTGTAAGAAGTGTTAAGTATATAAAATCTAAAGGTATAAGCTATGGGGTTTATTTAAATCTATTCCCCCTGCTAGTAAGCTATAGTAATATTATACTATAGACTTTATTACGGATCTTCCGCTATCTAAGAATAAGTAAGGATAAAAATATAATTTAGTCCTGGTACTTATTAATAGGTTTTTAAAGTATATCTAATACTTTCCTATTAACAAAATAATTAATATATAAGCGCTTGCAAACCTAATTAAGGAGAAATACTTCTTTAAAGTAGACTAGCTATACTCTATTATTATTAATAGGGGCAGTATCTTTATAAGCCAGTACTAATTAAATTTATTCTTTTATTTAAAAATAGACCACTATTATAGTATAGCTTTCTATTTATAAATAGATGGGTAAATAAAACGCTAGAACTAGGAACTAGAGTTATACTTATAAATATATTTAAACTACTAGTAAGATAATTAGTATAAGCTACTTCCATATATAGAATACGCTTATAATTTAAAGCAATATATATTATATAAGTATACACTAATCTAGATTGCCTATGGTGTCTAACTATTTAGGTTTAATAGTATACCTAGTAATTACTGGCTAAGGCCGCATAATTAATTATAGGATCCTATTAAGAAGTCTAAGGACATCTACTAAAGAGTATAAGGGTACCTCTAGGAATAGGAGAAGTAATAAAAGTATACAAAGTAGAGCCTATAAGATGCCTAAGAGTAGCAGAGACTCTAGTATAACTGTAAACACTAAGATAAGCATTTTAGAGTAGGTAATAAGGTTTTATTATATTTAACAAATATTAAAACCCGCTAATTATTAAAGAAGCTTAATATAAGATACCTAGGTCCCTTCTAAGTTAAGGAACAAATTAGTAAGCTAGCCTATATATATCTAGTATTTTATATAAATCTACTAGAACTATAGTATAGACCACTGCTAGAAAAGAACTTCTATCTAGGCCCAATTAAACACCCTAAAGTAGTAGGCAAGTAGTATAAGGTTAAAGCTATACTATATTATAAGTCTATTAAGAACAAGCTTTAATATAAAGTTAAATGGCTAGGCTGGCCTACTAAGGACTCTATATAAGAACCAGAGGATTACCTTAATTATTGCGAAGATATTCTAAAAGAATATTAGGACTAAGGTTTATAATCTACAAATTGTAGAAAGCGCTCTAATACTATAGTGTTATTATAACCTATAAAGAAAGCTTATAGTAGGCTAAGAGAGGCCCTAAAGAGTAAATAGGTTAAATTAGATATAGAATAAACAAGCTTTAGAAACTATAAGGATTAATTAGGGCTACAGCCTAAGGTAGGACAGGTCCTTAGCCTTTTTATATATATAGTATAGATTTAATAGGGTATTTTGCTAGAATTGCATTTCTATTTATTAGTCTATATTAGGAACAGTGTTCCTATACCTTCTTAAATGTCTTATAAGGCCTTCCTAATTACTACTATATACAAAAATTAATCCTAAATACCTAAATTAAAAGCTATTATGCCTTATCCCTAGGTATAGGATTAGTATCTATTAGCCTATTAAGTAATGGCTAATGGGAATAAGATTTAGATCCCTTAGTAGGAGTATAAGGAGGTATAAAAATAGGGGTAGGCTAATAAGGTGTAGATAGAGCAGAGATCCTTAAATGCTTAACACTAATATTAGGCCCAAACTAGTACTAATAAAGTTCTTAAGGCGTAAGCTTATAGTTAATAAAGATATACTTAAGCCTAGAATAAATAGAGATATTAGCTAGCTGGTAAAGACTAAAACCACTAAGACCTTGCTACGGCAATTATTAGTTACCTATCCGCTAGGTACCTAAAGGGTAACCTACCTAATACCGCATTATATTATGCTCTTTTAAAACTTAACGCGTATGCGCGAACTTTTTCTTATAGTAGACAACAACCTTCTTTTTATTACCCCTATTCTTTACCCTATCCTTAGTATACTAACCTTGCTCCCTTATTAGGCGTTACTAGCTAGCTTACTAGGAATTATAAGCGGTATAAATGGCTGTAGCATAGTCTTAAATTTAACCTAGATATTTAGCATTAGCGCTAGAATAAGAGAGAGCCTGGGCGATGTAGTAGTTAAAGACATTAAAGGATTGTTGCTACTTAGGCCTAGGCTATATTAAAGCCTAAAGTTAGTAATGGAAACCTATTAAGGATAGGAAAGCTTACCTTAACACAACTGCTGCTCTTAGTATATATGCATTAATTATAAGGACTAAAGGTATTGGACCTTTTACAGTGGGTCTTGTTATAAGTATCTAGAATCTTCTTATTAGACTTCTGGTTTTTTAAGGACGTATATATAAAGTCATTTAGGTAGAACCAGTACTAGTTGCGGGTTAGCGAAGGTTAGGGTTCTATATGTAGTAGTAGGGCTAGAATACGCTATAGAATTAGTTTAGAAGAGCAGTTAGTAGGAGAATAAAGAGGTATATTAAATTAATAATGGAAAAAAAGAAAATCTTAATAATATATTAAAGATACGTCTAAATCTAGATAAAGGTTAATAATGGGAAGTGAAGTGTTAAGGAAAAGGAGCAGCTTAATAAGCAAGGTGTCTCTATGCTTTACCTTCTAATACCCTTCTGGTAAATAGCCGCAACCTTACTAATATAACTTTGTTATAATAGCGCAATTTAGAAGAAAGGAAGTATGTGTATAAGCTATTTGGCCATTACTTCCTTATAAAAACTAATTACGTGGCTAGAGAAGGCAATTAAGACGTTAATTATAGATGTATATAGGTTAAATTATACCTAAACAATACTATATTATTAAAGAACAACGTTATAAATGTTCTTAATAATTGCATAATAGCTAGAGGCGCTATTATAAAGTGTCCCTCCTATTTACTAGGTAGTAGAGCTACGCCAAATATATAGTATAGGACCAATAAGAAAGGATTATAGATTAATATCTTAAAAGTTAAAGATAACGGCAGGCCAAGGCTTTATATATTAAATCCTATACTAAAAGGTTTTATAGAACTATACTAGAATACTAAATTGCCTATAATATTTGTAATTAATTATAGACTAGCATAAAGGCTTGGAAATAAAGTTGTATAAAAATCCCTATATTAGCCTAGGTAGTTACTAGTATGCTTCTAATAGGCTTCTAATAGGTCTCCTAGCAATCCTTATATCTTTTCTCCAGTTATATTTTTTCCTTATTAAGGTTTTTTAGGAGTTTAAAGCAGAGGTTAGATAGATAGATAATATACAGCGGTATACTAATATCTCTCCAAACCCCTTCTGGGACAAGCCCTTATAATCTCCCTACCGTAAGGTAATAGCAATTAGGGGCCAACTGTAAGAGGGGGGGGGGCAATATAAGGGATATTATTGCGGACACCTTAGGTTGCCCTTAGGACAACCTCTGGGCGCTCCTTAGTTAGTTGCTAGTTATGTACTGGAGGCACGTGCCTGTAGTATATAGTCTCTACAATCCCAAAGGCCTTACCTCTTTAAGAATTCGTCTCCCTTACTAATCTATCCTATTCTATAACCGTGTTCTTATAGCCCCCTATCTACAAAGTCCCTTTATAGCTATAGACTAGTTAAAGGATTTATTTATATCGGCGCCTATCCTAATATACTTCTACTAGGAGCTATATATATATTTTAAAATAGATATATCTGGCTTCGCCCTAGGGGTAATTATATCTTAATTAAAAGATAGAGAATAGTATTCTATAGCATTTTAGTTAAGAAAAATAACCTCTATAGAGCAGTGTTATATAATGCATAACTAGGAGCTACTTATAATAGTTGCAATAATAAAGCACTAGCAATATTATTATATAGTGTAATGGGACTAGCCCAGTTATAGTAGGAATGGCTTAGTGAAATACTTAACAGATAACTATCTAAAACTATTTACAACTATTTGCAACTGTCTATAACTGTCTATAACTATCTGCAATTATCTACCATAATCTACCATTTTTTGCTAGCGCCATAATACTAAAGACCGTTAAAGACCGTTAAAGACTGTATATATATATATACGCACGCACTAACTACTAAGACCCTAACTATTTAATTATATAATTCTCTTGTTATTCCTTTCTCTTTTTTATATAATATTTTATTCTCTATAAGAGCTATATACCCTTAAATTTAGATAGAATTTATATTATTCCTTTAAATCTTCCCTAAGGCCTCTTTACGTCCTTATACTATATTATATTAAAACAACTACTATTAAAATGGCAAATAAACCTAAATCCCTTTTAATAACTATGAGTATTATATCCCTAGTTAGGGAACAGTTAACTATAATATAACAATCCTTTATAGATGCCTTAGCTTAGTAGTAGGCTGCACTAAAAGCCTAGTATTAATAATTAATAGAAGCATTCCGTAAAGAACTCTGTAATATTAAGGTACTTTTATTAGAGAACCTAATAGAAATACCTATAAATAAGATTAAAATAACTATATTTAAGCCTGGCCCCTTAAACGCGAACCTTAAACTAGTAACTTAACCTATATCTATAATAAATTTAATGCCTATTATAAAATCTAAAAAGCTTTCTAACCCTCTAATATTTAATAAAAATTAAAATAACCTATACCACTTTATAACTAAGCTCCGTCTTAAACCTTTAATAAACTATAACTAATACCCTACTAAAGCTAGCAAGGTTAGCTATAGAATGTCTTATTTAAGTAAAGACACTGCATAAACTATACATCTATTCTTCTATAATAGCACCTTTATTCATTTTAAAATCTTTATCTCTCTGCTAGAATAAATATATAATAATACCAGCTAAGAATATATAGCTATTACTAAGCTTAAAACCCTATAATAATAAAACCGAGACTTTACTAGCTTCTTTTTAGAATTTTTAGGCCTTATTAGCGAACTAAATTAGAATAAAGCCGCTAAAGTTACTGCCCTTTAATAAGCTATCTTAGATAAAATTAGAGCCTAGTTAGTAGGTAGGGAACTACTAAAAAACCTATCCAAATTTGCTATAATATGTTAATAAATTAATAAGGACCTTTAATATAACAAACAGACTTATTCTCTAAAGTTAACTATACCTTATATTTAAAATATTATAAAACCAGTATATATCCTAAAGCGCAATCCGTCTCTAAAACCTAAAAGCCCTATATATAACCCTATAGACCTTAATGCTGCTTAATTCTATATACTCTTAGGAACTAATAAATAAAAAACTTAAGCCATAAATAGAGAATGCTTTAGATATAGTAAAAAAGAATATATTTAAAAGTATTGCCAAACTTACCCCTTTAAAAAGGTCCGCTACAGTTCCTCCCATTTCTTAAATTATACCCATTCCTTAAGTTATACTTATTCCTTAAATTATACCCACTCTATAAATTATACTTAGACGCTATAAAGCACCTTGCCTTTAGCCAACTTAAAAAATAAATTATTCTAAGGCTAAGTTACGCCTTAGGATAAAAGATAGAAGAGTATAAGTGTCTAGGCTTTTCTAGCGCTAATATATAATATAACTCCCTTAATGTACTTAACAAAATTTAAATACTTGGCAAATAGAAGGAAGTATAAATCCTTATAGATAGCAGAGCTACTAGTATAGGCTTTATTAATATAAACTATGCAAAAACTTAATAAGCCCTAAGGCCTATAAGGCTTTAATAGTAAACCCTTAATATATAGCAAACTAACGCACTATGCTTTTATAAAATTATAAATAGGCAAACACCTTAAATATATTTCCCTATTTATAACACTCTTAAAGTATTATAAAATAATACTTAGACATAAATAGCTAAAACAATATAACCCTTTAATTAGCTAGGTTAAAGAAATACTAAAGTTCTATATAACCTATTGCTAAAGTTATTGCTTAAAAAACTATTTACCCTATAAACATATACACAACTATTTAAATTTAATATAATATAAATTGCCCTTATTACAACCCTTAAGCTAATATAATAAATCTATAACTACTAATTATAGTAAAGAATATAAAGATATTTTATTAAAACCTTTTAAAATTTATATAATATAGGCCGCGCCTTTTATCTTATTAGCAAAAAGATAAAATTATAAAATCTTTACTATAACCATAGAAAATATTAAGAAAGCACTAGAGCTAAAATAATATACTAATCCTTAACCTCTTATACCTAAAGAGTACTATAATTTAATTAATAAGTTTAAAAAATAATTTATAAACCAACTAGCCCCGCACTAAGATAAGTATAATTTTAAGATAGAACTTAAACCTAGCATAACACTAAAGTTTGGTCTGCTATATAGTATATTATAAGAAGAACTGCTTATAATATGATAATACCTTAATAAGTATCTAGAAAAAGGATTTATTTACCCTAGTTAATCTCTATTTACCTTACCTATACTATTTATTAAAAAGCTAGAAGGAGGCTTAAGATTCTATATTAACTATTAAGCTCTAAATATAATTATAATTTAAAACTAATATCTAATTCCCCTAATTTAAGAGACGCTTAACTATTTAGTAAAGGTATAGTACTTTATAAAGCTTAATATAGTTATCGCCTTTAATAAAATCTATATATATAAAGGAGATAAGAAGTATATAGCTTTTTATATATAATGGGGACTCTTTAAATACCTAGTAATGCTATTTAGCGTAAATAATGGTCCTAGTATATTTTAGTAATATATTAATAATATACAGTGTGTCCAAGAGTTAGCGTCGCTACCAGCGTCGCTGCTAAGAGGCTGATAACGTAAGCAGTCAGCGAGTTTATAGAGTTGTGATAGTTAGTCAGCTATAAGACTGCAGCTAGCTGGCAGCTCGCTGCCTTAGTGGTGAAATTTGGTGGTAAGTTAAAGCTTTTAGTAGAAGTTAAGGATATTCAAATCTTTAACTGAGATTGTACGCCAAGCAATGAGAAACCCATGGGAATCTCTCGCTTAACCATAGTAAATAAAGTATTTTCCCCAATATCTCCGTTCTCCTATGCCAAAATTTACCATCTTATTACCTATGCAAAATGCAACGTATATTACATTTTACGCATCAGCCAGGCAGTAGAGCTTCTTCCTCTACTTCTTCCTTATTAAATCCACCATCTACGCGTTACTTAACTCCTTTAATACCGCGTAGGGTTCGTGGATCAACTGCTTCCTCCCCTCTTCTAATTAACGATGATACTAAATTGGGTGATCAAGATGATTCTGTATCGCAAGAGCCTCCTCTAGCTAATTAGAACTATAGCTATATCTTTCCTATTAATTGAGACAATCTCTACCTAATAATATATAGTAAGCTTACTGGCAAATACGGATACCAAGTTACCAATAAGCGGTTGCTATTAAGTAAAGCTCCTGCATTACTAATATGGGAGCATAGGGCAGACCTTTTTTGGGACGGTTCAGTTATACTAAAAAGATCGTTACTGATAAGCGGAATAGACTATTGGCCGACACGATTAAGGCAGATTAATGTTAGAAGTAGTGGTTAATTAAAGGCCTTTTATTAAGCAGTTTAATCGACTGTATTAACTCTAATGGAGCTTTAACTACACCCTGGTTAACGAGCTTAAATATTAATCTTACTAGCTATAAGCCAACTACAGAGGCAGAAAAGCTAGCTTGGTAAGGTAGATTCAATAGAGCTTTATATTTAATTAAATCTAATATAGAAATAGAGCCTCCGGAGCCCTTACCACTAACTATTCTATCTACCTTTTAAGCCTCTACGAGTGCAGGACCAGTTTAGCAATATTTAAATACTATATTGGGTAAATTAGGGCTAGATTTTAATCGGGCAATGTTTATATTTATATATAGAGAGGTGCTGCCAAAAATCCGAAATGAAACACCATAAATTCTATACAAATTTCCTAATTGGGACAGCCAGCTGGCAGCTTGGCAGTTAGCGTATGTTATCCAACAGTCAGCAGACAGCGAGCGATCTAATTAACGCAGTCAGTTAGCTATTTTTCTCAAGATCGCAGCTAAGCTGACTGTTGGACATACTGATAATATACTTCATAAATTCTTTAATGTATTTATTACTATAATAATAAACTCTTAATAAGAAACTAAACCAGTTATTATTTTATCCGTTATTCTTATAAGCCTAAATAATTAAAACGAATAGATTAAGGTTATTAAGTTAAAAGTAAATAATAATTATCTCTAGGAGTATATTAACCTATTAATACCTAAAACTAATCTGCTAAAGCTTAAAGCACCTATTTAAGCCTTACCTAAGAATATTAATAGCTAGAAGATAAAGCTTTTAGAGTTAGATAAAAATATAAAAGAGGAGCTCTATACGATTAAAGCTAACTATAGGGATAATATAAAGCTATATAGAAAATAGCTGTTAGCTTTTAATACGTTACATAGCTATATTTAAAGCTTAATCTTATATACCTACCTTATTTACACATTTAAATGCGTTACTATCTATAACGTCTTAGTATTACTAAAGTAGAGAATTACTCTAACTAATAACGCCTAAAAGTTTTAAGTAGCTACCTAGTATATAAAGCTTAAGAAAGTGCCTTAGAACTAGAACTTTAAGGTCTAGTTAAAGAAGTAGGAGAAGGTATATACTAAGTATAAGGAGCTAGATCTACACAAGGTAAATAGTAACTAATTAGTAAGAGACCTTATATACGCAGTTAATTTAATTATACTAAGCTAGTTAGAATATTAGAAGAACTTATAACAGTACTAGAGCGCGTTACCTGCTAAATTCTGCCATATTTTGCTACCTATTATATTGTCGTATGCTATCTAGTACTGTTTCTTACTATTTCTTACTATTAGCTCGCCTACTATTGGCTCGTCTACTACTAGCGCCTTGGCGGCTCGCGCTACCTATTTATTTACACTAGCCCTTATAACCCCCTTTCCTCTTCTTCTTCTCCTTAGCTTAGTATTCTTATATAGTAGCAATCTACAAGCTTTAGTTTAGAAGCATTTATATAAGCCCGTTACATTATACTAAGCTCTCCCTATATTGCCTGGGAAGGCCTTAATAATATCCCACCCCAAAAGAAAACATTCGTCTATAATGACGCGTTAATACGCTATACTTAGACATAAAAAAAAACTTCACTACTACGCCTAAGAAGGCCCTAACAATATCCCACTTTATAGGCCAGATTATACTTAACCTATACCCCTAAAAAGAACCCCAAAATTAAAACCAAATTATATAATTCTAATAAACCTTAGGAAGCCAATAATAGTACCTAAAGTAAGCTTATCTAAAAGATCTATCTTTACCTAAGAGGAATATAAGATCCAATTAGGATCAGAAATTAAAGATAATAATAATATTACAGATATACATAAGCAGATTTATGCCCTTATAGCTAATTAGAAGGTTAATTATCTTTAAGCCTAAAGTATATAAGAGACTCTAAAGGAGATCCTAAAAAGCCTTACTACCTTATAAAATAGCCCAGCCTCCCCTTTATAAAGCCTTAGTTAACCTATTTATTTAACTAAATATAATACCCTAGAGAGTACGGATATAATAATAAAGTAATTAAAGTCCGTTAAGCTCCCTAACCCCCTACTATTATTAAACGGCATAGACCTAACCTTTAAGAATTAGAGAATTTAGGTGTAAGGAAAGCTTTATATTAACTATAATTATTTCCCCTCTAAAAAAGCTAAAATGCTTTACCTCTTTAGTTAAACTATTAGAGACGCCTAGTAATACCTCTAGGCCAAGTTTAAGGACAAGTTACCTATTTAGTTTATATCTATTAACAAGATAATATAGTATCTAGCTACAATCTATATTAATTTAAATAAAGTAAGGGATGTCTGTTATAACTATAATCGCCTAATAATAAAACTAAACTAATCCTTTACTAAGTTCTAGACTTAATTCTTATACCTAACAGGTAAAGGCTAGGTTCCCCCTAAGAACTACCGTTTGGACCTATATAATAAGCTAATAGTTTAACTATAAAAGAAGATTACAATAGCTTTAAACAACCTACTAACCTTCTAAAGACTTATAGCCTAATATTTATTACTAGATTTAGAACTAAAATAAATTAACACTTGTTTTAATTAACTAAAACGGCCCTATAGTAACTAGAACCTATCTACTATACTAACAGGAACTAGGGTTAGAAGATAAACTATAACCACCCTTATACTAAAAGCGGTCGCGCCTACCTATCCATAAGCCTTATCCAACCCACTATATACTACACCTTTAACTAATACTTATTACAATACCCTAATTAACCCTACTATAGTTACATGCTTTAATTACGGGAAGAATAGTTACTTTACTATAACCTGCCTAAAGCCAAAGGATATAGGTAATATTAAGAAAATAAAGGAAGAAGAAATATCTAATAAGTTAGGAAAAGAAGAACCCTAGGGAAAGACTCCCCCCTAGGGTATCCTATTAATCTTAAAGAGATTAATCTAAGTTAGCTAATAGGTGGAGAATACTTTATAGTTCTATATATAGTATCTTAAAATGGATATAGAGTTAATATAACTGCCCTTATTAATACTAGAGTAAATAGCTTTACCTTTATAAATACTGCTTATATAAATAATGTTGCTAAGTTCTTAAATATAAATACTACCTAACTAGAGAAGCCTATTTAAGTAAAAGGCTATAATAGCTAAGCTAGTAAGCTAGTCACCTATATCTTAAAGCTATATATTACTATTAATAGACAATATTAGTTTAGTATCCCCTTCTATATTCTAGACCTAGGGTCCTATAATATAATCCTTAGCTAAAAATGGATATCCTACTTTAATATTTAGCTAAACGTATAATAAAGACAGTTTATCTAGCCGGAGAATAGACCAAAATTACCCTCCTTTATTAGAGAAATTTGGACTAACTATAAGATATTAACCGTAAAGGCTAACCCTATCTATTAATAGAATATTAGGGACCGCAACCTAACCTTTACCTAAGAAGATGCCCGCCGTAAGGCTGGTAGGAACTCTATATTAATAATAATACTCCCCTAAAACACTATAGTTAAGGAGGACTCTACTTATAGAAGTAGAATAAATAGTAATATAGACAACTTCTAAATTGCGGAAACCTAGCCAATATGGAAGACATATTAATAGGATATAAAAGATAACCTTTAAAAGATATAATAAGAGCTAAAGGGAGTAAGGATAATACTAATATACTAAAAGCCCCCAAGGCCATAGACACCCCTATAGTAAACATTACAGCAATTAGTGCTATAGGTTTTTACTTTAATATATATTAAAAGGATAATAAAGTCTTTATAACTAGATTATTAAAAAGAAGAAAGAAGGGCTAGTAGAGGAAACTAATAAAGAACTAGTTAAATACCTCCTCCCTACTTACCTCTTAGGCTATAGAGACGCGTTCTTAAAAGCGGCTTTAGATATACTACCCCCCTACTAACCCTATAATTATAAGATTTAATTAGAGGCTAATAACTCTCTAAGCTATAGCCCCCTTTACTAGCAAACTATAGAGGAACTAAAAGCCATAAAGTAGTACTTAATCAACAACCTTTATAAAGGGTTTATTAAACCAAGTTAGGCCCCTTTTACTTCCCCTATTTTATTTATAAAGAAACCTAATAAAAGCCTCCACTTATGTATCAACTATTAGAAACTAAATACTATTACTTAGAAAGATTATTACCCTCTCCCCCTAATTAACGAGACCCTTATATATCTAAGCTAAGCTAAAATCTTTATAAAGCTTAATGTCCGCCAAGCCTTCTACTAAATTAGGATAGACCCTATATTAGAGGATCTAATAATATTTTACACCCGCTATGGTTTTTATAAATATAATGTCCTTCCTTTTAAACTAATAAATAGGCTAGCTATATACCAATAGTATATAAATAATGTTCTTTTAACTACCTTAATAAATTCTGTATAGTGTTACGGCGCTAGTGGAAAATAGTGGATTGTGGCAGTAGATTGTGGCGGATAGTCGCAGACAGTTTCTTACTGTTTTAGACAGTTTCTTACTATTTTAGATAGTTGTAGTTATATGACCAGACGATTATATAAAACCTCGAGCGGTGCTACCCTTCTTCCCCTTTCCTTTCTCTAGCTTTAGATCCTTGTTTATAGATAATCCAATTATATAGGCTTGCATGCGTCTTTCTTACTATGCTTATGCCTTAATTAACTAAGTTGCTAACATTATCTAAAGCTTATACTACCCTTTCTTCCTAAAAAGGAACTTAAATATATCTATAAGGACATAGAATAGGACCCTAACGACATTACTAGGACTATAAGGATAGGATAGAACTAAAAGAATATAAATAAAATGCGAAACCTAAGAATAGGACACGCATGGACTAGAACCCCTAGAAAATAAATAAATACTAGAAATTACCTAGTACCCCTACTACTATGCTAAGAAATATAGTAGCTGGTAAAGCCGCTGTAGGACCTGTAAATACCTCTAATAGTGAAACAGTTGCTGTTTTAACCCCCTAGGAAGAGCTTATAGCAGCTAATACCGAAATTAAATGGCTTTAAGAGCTGCTTAAAACTAGAGATACCCCTATACCTAGCAAAGAGTTATTAGACACCTAAAGACTTGCTATAGTCCTTAAGACCCTAGCCCAACGTATAGTATTAGCATTATTGTGGTCCGCAAAGGTTGTGGACCCCCTATTACTTATAGACGGAACTAACCCTATATTTAATAATTAGAAGCTTTAACTATAAGATAAGCTTAAAGTTAATATAGACTACTTCCCTACTACCTAAGCTAAAATGGCCTACGTCTTTGGCCGTACTGGTGGGGATGTATAGATATATCTATATCTACGATATGCCTAGGACTTAACAGACCCCTTCCTCTCTGGAGAAGAGATAATTAACTACTTGTCTTCTATTTATAAGGACCCCTTTAAGATATAAAACGCCCGCCTTAATTATAAAGCCCTTAATATAAAAATAACAGAGACCTTTTTGGCCTTTTAGACCCACTTTTTGTACCTTACCAGCTAAGCCTAAATTCCCTATAAAGATCTAATGCTAGACCTCTTTAATAAGCTTACCCTAGACCTATAGCGCGCCGTACTGCTAGTTTTTACTACTATATAGACGCTAAAGGTACTTATAGACCACTGCCTGGCTATTAATTAAGGCCTCTATTAAATTAAGGTATAAGCTAAGCAGTATAAAGCTAGAAACTCTTTAAACTAGATTATAAGTGCTATAAGAATGGCCTATAGCGCCCTGGCACGATTGGTAACCCCTATAGTATTAGCTATATAGCTCGCCATTAATTTAGCAGCTAGCTGCGCAGCTAGCCCTGCCGTGGGTCTAGCGTATACTTAGCCTATATATAGTAACCCCTATAGATAAGCCCTTAGTAATTAAGGAGCTTGCTTTTCTTATGGCTAAAAGAACTACTTTACTAAAGACTGCCCAATAAAGGTAAAAGTAGATAAGGTTCTGTTAATATAGGAGGATAGCGCAAAGTTAGAAAAAGAGGAACCTTAAAGGAAGACTTCTCTCTCGGATTAAAAGGGATTAATATGTCATATGTTAATCTAGGTTGGCTAGTTGGTAGAAAAAGCTACACTATCCTTTATACTTTATTCCGTAATAGATATTAAGTTTTAACCTCTACTTTAGCTAACTTAGGAGTAAATACCTTTACCTTAATTAATATAAAGTGCGCTATAAAACTGACTAACTTTTTAAATACGCCTTTAGAAGAACTGCCTAAGCTAACTTCTATTTGTAGGTATAACAGATAGGTAGGACTACCTATTACAACTATCTTACGGATCTATCTCTGTGTTAATAGACAAAGGTAGTATAATATCCCCTTCCTTATTATAGACCTTAGAAGCTATAATATAATCTTATGAAGAAAATGGCTAGCCTATTTAGGCTTATAGCTTAATATATAGAACAGACGGCTTATTTGGCCCAAAACTATACCCCTAACGCCTTCCTTTATAAAAGAGATTAGTATTATAATAGAGAACCTTATACAGCTATAGATAAACACTATTTACTAGGCCGATGCTATGTGTAGGGACCAGGCCTTTAAAAAGGATATATAGCTTAACCCGCAACGGATCTATATACTATACCACCCCTAGACTACCTATATTAGACTACCCATACCGAAAATTAAAAAAGTTAGTAAAAAGCTAGTAGAGTTCCCCGCAGGGAATTTAGGCCCTAAGTAGTTATAAAGAATAGCAAGGAGTATTAGATATTATACTAAATATATAAACTAGAAGGATAACTTATAGAAGATGGAATAGGAGCTAAGAAAGATTATAAACCCTAGACCGTAAAATATGGCCTAATAATAGTCCGTAAAGAAACCTATAGACCTTCCACTAGTTAATATCTGCTGTATTAGCGCTGTAAGATTTTACTAAAACTTAGTTTATGTCATGGGAGTCACCCGCGCACGTTCGTCCCGTGACACCTACGTACGTACCACAACCACCCCTATTTCTTCGACCACGTTTCCTGTTCCTGTTCCTGTTCTTTGTTAAACATCTTAAACCATCACGCGTCAATGTACTTAGCATGGTCAATAGCTAGCAATTAAGCTTATTTGTAAACTGCTAAGTCGATCCGTGACAGTTTAACCTAATACTGTTGCTTTTACTACCAGCTTATATAAAATTAATTAAATAATTAAGGAAAAGGAAAATAAGCCTAGTAAATAGGAAGGCGAGCTTATAGATAAGGAGCTAGTAGAATAGAAACTACCCTATTAATACTGGAAATTTAAGGATATGTTCTCTAAGACAGCGTCCAATATACTCCCACCTTACTAACTGTATAACTATAAAATTAAGATTAAGCCAGATAAGGAAGATATACTTAGCTATAGCCCCCTTTATTAGCAGTCTACTGCCGAATTATAGGCTATAAAGTAGTATCTTATTAATAATCTAAATAAGGGCTTTATTAAACCTAGTTAAGCCCCTTTTAACTTACCTATTTTCTTTACTAAAAAGCTAAATAAAGGACTTTATTTCTGCATTAACTACTATAAACTAAATAATATAACCTGCAAGGACCGCTACCTACTGCCCTTACTTAATAAGACTTTAACCCAAATAGGTAGAGCTAAGATCTTTACTAAGCTTAATATCTATTAGGCCTTTTACTAGATTAGAATGGACCCTAAATTAGAAGATCTTACTATATTTTAGACCTGTTACGGAATATATAAATATAAAGTACTTCCTTTTAGACTAACTAACGGACTGGCTATGTACTAGCAATATATAAATAATATACTCTTTAACTACCTTAACGACTTCTATACAGCTTACCTAGATAATATTATAATCTACTTTAAGAATAAGTTAGAATATAAGGAGTATATCTATAAAGTCCTATAATAGCTTCGCGAGGCCGGCCTTTAGGCCAATATTAGGAAACTCGAATTTAGTGTTAAGCATATAAAGTACCTAGGGTTTATTATTAGTATAGACGGAATTAAGATAGACCTAGAAAAGACGGCTGTAATTAATTAATAGGTACCCCTAAGGACTGTAAAGGGGGTATAGTTATTCCTAGGGTTCTGTAACTTCTACTAACGCTTTATTAAGAACTATAGTAGGATTGTCTAGCCCCTAAGCCTACTTATCTATAAGGACCGGCCCTTTTACTTTAATACTGTATATAGGTAGGCCTTTAACAAGCTTAAGAAATGACTGGTCTCTACTCTCTTATTTATCCACTTTAACCTAAAACGGCCCTTAATGCTAGAGACTAATGCCTTAGATAGTGGTATAGCTAGCGTTTACTCCTAAAAGTAAATGGATGGAGAATGGTACCTTATTCCTTACTATTTAAAGACTATAGTAGATGCTAAGCTGAACTACTATATCCATAATAAAGAAATGCTAGCTATTATCTCTAGCTTTTAGCACTGGCGTATATAGCTAGAAGGTGTTACGAAGTGAGCATAAGCGGTAATAATATATAGCGAAGTAGATATTATTAAGCTATGTGTATAAACTGCGTGATAAAGTCAAGACGTTACGTAAGGAAAAGGAAGTAGGAAATAGGGGAAAAAGGGTATATAACATTCGCTTAGTTGCTAGGTTAACGGGTACTGTGCTACGCATAGGCAGGGTAGAGCTTAGGTGGTGGTTCTAGTAGAACTTGGCAGAATTCGGTAGTTAGAGGTCCTTAAAGTTGCTAGTTGGCAACTCTAATAGTAGAGATGGTAGATTGCGGTAGAATACGGCAGATTGCTGTTAGATTGCCATCTCGTAGTTAATCTCCAGTTATTTAGTTAGTGGAAACAGGTGGACGTATATAAGGTGTCATGGGGGTGTCCTATAATAGTACCCCCCCTTTAAACTTAAGCATCTGCGAGATGGGGCTGTAGTAGTTCTGGGTGGAGTTTATAAAAGTCTTCTATGGCTTATATAAGTCCTATAGAGTCGGCAGGTTCCTATAAGGGTTTAGTAAAACCTCTTTATTTTATAAGGTATATATATTTACGTTTCTGTTTGTCGTACTTAATATTGTTAACTCTTTTAATAAGGTACTTATCCTCACTATCTACTTTAACTGGTGGGGGAGGGTCTTAGATCTGTTTAGGCAGGGCGTCTAATATAGGGGCGGTAGGGTAGAGGACTGACGTATAGAATATAGGGTGGATTTTAACCGTATTAGGGAGCTTTAGTTGGTAGGTATAAGGAGAGACAACTTTTTTAACCTTATAAGGGCTAGCGTTCTTCTAATTAAGTTTCTTAGTAGGTTATTTTATGTTTAGATTTCTTGTATCTAGCTAGACAAAGTTACTAATTTAATAGGCTAGTGCTAGGGTTTGGTTCTTATTTGCTGCGGCTTTATAGATAGATTAGGCCTATATTATTTTATTAGTAAGGAACTCTTATAGTTCTTCTATCTTCTTTATAAATTTGTTTGCTTCTGCAACTTATAAGGCCTAATAAGCTAGGTAAGGAATATTACTAAAGGGTTTAAAACCTATTTGTGGATACTGGCCGTAGTTGGCTAGGAATAGGGAGACCTTTATGGTTTCCAAAACGGAGTTATTTGTAGTAAACTTAGCGAATGTAAGCCAGTCTATCTAGTTGTCCTATAGATACGACGTGTATATCCAAATATATTGTTCTATTATAGCATTTGCATGTTCCGTTTAACTATCTATTTCTAGGTGGTATACTATAGATAATAGTGCTTTAATGCGGAGTTAGGTAGTTAGTTCTTTTTAGAATATAGAGATAAACTAGCTGCCTTTATTGGAGATAATTGTTTTAGGGAGTCTATAAAGTTTCCATACATAATCTAGGAACAGTTGGGCAACGGTAGGTGTTAATATATTAGGACAGGCGATTAAGTGTCTTATTTTAGATAGTTGGTTTATAACTACTATAATGTTTATATAGCCTTTACTTATGGGGAGTTTAACAACGAAGTTAATTAAGATATCCTTCCATCTTTGGTCCGGAATAGGTAGTGGCTTTAGAAAGCCGTTATATGTCTTATACAAAGCCTTAGCTTGTTAGTAGGTATAGTAGCTAGAGATATACCTTTGTATTATATTATGTATATTTAGCTAGTAGTACTCTTATTAGAGTAGTTCTAGGGTTTTTCTATAGCCTAGGTGGCTGGCTACTGGTAGGTCGTGTACGTGTTTAAGAAGCTTAAGCTTAAGTTCGTTATGGTTAGGTACAACTAGGCGGTTTTAGTAGTATAAGCGGTCTCTATAAGCTTTATATTTACTTAGAGAGATCTTTTTAGAGCGTCTAATGCTATCTTAAATTAGCTTAAGTATTTCTTGGATAAACTTATTATTTGGGTATTTATTAATTATAATCTGTTTAACTAATTAATTAGTTATTTTAAGGATGTATACTATAAGGTCTTTAGCTAGGGGATTAAATAATTTAGGACAAAACAGGGTTTAATTATAGTAGGCATGCGCTTCTTTCTATACTAGTATATCTTGTAAATGTTAGGTTAGGGTATTAGGTTTTTAACCTTAAACGCCTAGGCGGTATATAATTAAGAATTGGAAATAAGATAGATATTCTAACTATCGGGCTTAATAATAACTTAGCTATTTTGTGGTTGTAAAGTACTATAGATTCTTATAGTTGCTAAGGACCTTAATTAGAAATCCGGCGCCTTCTAGTTTGGGTTGCTATTGTTTAAAATATCTAATAATAGCTAATAATTCCTTATTATAGATCTTATAGTTACATTTAGCTGGACTTAGTTGTTTTAAGAAGTATGCTATAGGGTGCAGTACTTCTTCCTTATTATACTAAGATAAAATGCCTCTAGTAATATAGTTAGATAAGTTAGCTTTTATAATACTCTTTTGGTTCAGGTTGAAGTGTTAGAGTATAGGTGCGGTAGTAAACATGACTTTTAAATAGGTAAAGGCCTTCTTATATTCCTTATTAAAGATAAAGGTTTTGTCTTGTTGGGTTAGAGCTATAAGGGGTAAAACTAGGGTGGAGAAGTTATTAATAAACCGTTGGTAGAAGTTAGCAAATCCTATAAAGGCTCTTACGTCCTTAACGTTCTTGGGTTCTTACCAGTTTACAATTACTTTAATTTTCTTTAGGTCTATTTATATGCTATCTATAGAAATAATAAGTCTAAGGTATAGGACTTCTGTTTTATGGAATTTGTACTTATCTATATCTAATTATAGGCTAGCTCTATGTAAGGCTTTTAAGATAAAGTTAATATATTTCTTGTGTTTAGTTAGGTTATTGCTGTATACTAGAATGTTGTTAATATAAGCAGTATAAAAAATGTCTAGGTAAGGTTATAGGGTATTATTTACAAAGTGTTGGAATAAACTTGGGGTATTTATAAGGCCAAACGGCGTTACTAGGTATTTAAATAGTCTATACCTAGTACGGAATATAGTGAGCCATTTATCTCCTTTTGCGATATAGAGACGGTTAAATGCGTAAATAAGGTTAAGTTTTGTGTAGTAGCGAGCCTTACTTAATTGGTTTAGTGTCTCTTAAATTAATAGGAGCGGGTACCGATTCTTAATAGTAATGGCGTTAAGAGCTTGGTAGTCTATATAGAAGTATAAACTGCTGCCAGGTTTCTTAATAAAGATTATAGGTGTAGCTATAGGCAAAGAGCTTGCTCTAATAAATTCTTTACTTAGGTATTTGTCTAAGTACTTCCACAGTACTTGGAGTTTGTTTTAGGATATTCCGTATAGGGGTCTAAATCTTAGCTGTTTTTCTTCTTTAAGTATAATCTTATTGTTATATAGTTAGTTCTCTGCTAACTTGTTAGTTTCCTTTTATAAAAATACTTCTAGATGCTTATAATGGCATACTGGTACTTTTATAGTAGGGTTAGTGTGCTTCTTTAGTGCTAGGGCCTTTTTAATATTGGCTATTATAACAGCAAAGATTGTGTATTTAGGTTTCCTGGCGAGTTATGCTAATAAGGTAGCTCTAATTATATAGATATCTATAAAAAGGGGGGTAGTACCTTTTTTTTAATTATCTACTGTTTCTTATTTAACTTTAGGTTTAGTGTTAGGTACAAAGTTAGTATTAGATTTAGGTTTAGGTTCTTTAAGTATCCTTTTTATAGTAGAATACTAGTTCTTCTAGTACTTTTGTATATTAAGCTTAAGTTTAGGCTTCTGCTTAGTTTAGGGTAGTATAGTAGTTAGGGTTAATTCGTGTAGTTTAGTATAATTTTTGGGTTCTTAGTGGAATTAGATAGACTTTTTAGGTATAGGGTGGATATTAGTGGAAATTTTAGACTAATGGATCCTAGTGGATTTTTTAGATTTTGGTTTAGGGTCTAAGCAGCGAGTTATAAGGCACTTCTGCTTGCAATAGGAGGTGGTAAATAAAAGCTTAAGGTTGTCCTAATTAATGGTTACCTTATATAGCTTTATCTAAGGTTGTCTAAGTATTACTAAATAACCTATGGTGGTAACGAAAAGCCTAATTAGTTCTTTATAGTTTAGGTATTAGAGTCTTAGGAATACTACGTAGGTAATACAGCCTAAGATAGTGCGTTTGCCATTAAATCTAAATACGTTAATATGCCGGTTAAGGGGGGTTAGGGTAAAACCATTATCTTATATAAAGATCTTGTTAATAAATCCTATACCACTAGCTCCTATGTTGATTAGGACTTAAGTATTAGCCTATTAATTGTTCTGCTAAAGATAATAGTTAACAGTTATACTGCGATCCTAAGAGTTAGAATTTGTGACATTTAGAGCATTTAATAAGATCCTAAGGCAGCGCCGTTCTAGAGAGCGACTTAGCTCTAGGACCTTTCTTTTAAAGGCGACCGGGGTAGGGTTCCTATGGAATATTGGCTGTAACTTTATCCTTATAAGTGGTGCTTACTAGATGCGGGGCTGGAGCTATATAAAGATTAGGAATGGTAACTGGAGGATTAGTGCGGTAAACGGTTGCTAGTATTAGCCATTTATAAATTGTGTTAGGGTATAGGGACAGAGTAGTATCTTAAGATATAAGCCTTACTTCCATATTTAAAGCAAAGGCCTAGTTTAATGCGTTGTTCTTATTTAGGGGACCCTAGTGGGGTATACTCTAGGGTTTCAGAGTTAATGTCTATAGCATTAGGGTGCTTAGGCTGAGATAATAACTTAGTGGTTATTTACGGAGCTGTTATATTATATTAAGGAGTGGACTTCGGTGTTAGGCGTAGTATATTATTATATTGTTTATTAATAACGTTTACGCAGGCATTAAGGGCTCCTGGTAGGTCTATACCTATTAGGGAGGTTTTTAGTTTAGGACTTAGGGATTTAATAAGGCTATTAATTAGTATAGAGTTGTTCTAGCCTATTTCCTTTACGTAACGGTTGAATTTGGAAAAGTATATTAGAAAGCTTTTTGTTCCTTAAGTTATGTGGTTTATCTTTCTCTAAATAGTAGCTTGGCGGTTTAGGTTACTATACATGGCTTTAAGAAGTATAACTAGACTTTATACTAAATTTGGTTAAAGGGGTTTAATAAGGTTAGCTATATCTTCTTCTAGTTAACTTAGGGCGTAGCAGAGTTAGTTAGCTTTAGTTAGGTAGCGGTTAGCATTACCAGTTAGCTTATTTTTAAGCTGGCTTAAAAATAATCGGAGTTCTTATTATTTACTAGTAAATATTAAAGGGTCTAGTAGTCGTTCGGATTATTACAGTGCGGTAGTTAGTTTGGGGTGAATAGCTACTATAGGTTTGGGACTCTTATTTCGCGTATTTGTCTCTAGAGAAGGCGTTCGGTCTTAGGGCCCTAGTATAGGTATTTTAAGGGTGCGGACTTCTTCTTAAAGGTCCTTAATTATTTATAGGTGTCGTGCTTTTTATTCGGCTTATTATTAAGTTAAAGTAGCTTGGTTCTGTGCGAGGGCGTCTATAAAGGACTTCTATATCTCTGCCAATTATTCTTAGAGTACGGATATAATGCTAGCGGCTGTTATAGGGGCTTTAGGGTTGTTCTGCATTTTAGAGGGTGGTATATAAGGTTAACGCAACATAGTGTTACAAAGCAAGCACAAGCGGTAATAATATATAGCGAAGTAGATATTATTAAGCTATATACATAAACTGCGTAATAAAGTCAAGACGTTGCGTAAGGAAAAGGAAGTAGGAAATAGGGGAAAAAGGGTATATAACGTTCGCTTAGTTGCTAGGTTAACGGGTACTGTGCTACGCACGGGTAGGGTAGAGCTTAGGTGGCGGTTCTGGTAAAACTTGGCAGAATTCGGCAGTTAGAGGTCCTTGAAGTTGCCAGTTGGCAACTCCGACAGTAGAGACGGCAGATTGCGGCGGAATACGGCAGATTGCTGTCAGATTGCCGTCTCGTGGTCGGTCTCTGGTTGTTCAGTCGGTGGAAACAGGTGGACGTGTGTAAGGTGTCACGGGGGTGTCCTGTGACAGAAGGGACCCCTAAGCCTATCTAGGTAGTCTTTAATTATAAGGCCTTAGAATATTTTATAATAATAAAGGCCCTTATAGCCTGGTAGGCACGCTAGGTAGACATTCTATCCTAGTTTAACTTCCTAATTATATACTGGCTAGGCGCTATAAATTATATAGACGCCTATCACGATGACAATGTATTATATGCAAACGCTAGATGAACAAGCATCAGATTCATAGAATTGATAGCTACGTACGGCTGTTGTGGAGACTTAAGAGGATTGCTAGAGAGCTTAACAAGAATGCAGCTGCGGGCGAATCTATATAGGGGCAATCGGGGCGGATAAACTATCTGCCAAGCGATATCAAATAAGGAAAGGAAAGCTACGCGTCTAGCGTAGCGCGTGTCGCGGGCAGTCCTGTGACAACGCCCTTATAAGGCGTAGATAGGACCTAGATAACTAAATAGCTGTAAAGATCTTACTATAGACCTAGATACTACTATAACTAGAACACCTTAACCCTTAGATATAAGCAGAACTAAATACAGACCCTTTAGACGCTAAGATATATCCTATTAACTCTATGGAACTTAACCTTATTAATAAACTGCTATAGGTAAACTGTACAGCCCCTTCTTTATAGGGGTACTATAAAAAGGTAAAGAGTGTTACTAGCCTATGGTCCCTTAAAAATGGACTGCTTAAATACTGGGAATAGCTAGTAGTGGTAGAGGAATAGAATTTATGGACTTGGCTTATTGCTAAAGCATATACTTAGGTCTCTACGGCCTACCCTAGAAAAAATAAGACCTATAGAATTATTAGTGACCGCTACTACTAGCCCGGAATAGTTATAGATATTAACCGCTATATATAAAACTGCAATAACTGCCGTAGGTCTATAATTCCATAAAATAAGACCTTAGGGCTATTAAAGCTACTCTTAATACTAGAATGCCCCTAGTAGTATATCTTTATAGACTTCTATAAGTTACCTATAAACCGTAATGGATATAATATAGTTATAATCCTAGTTAACCGCTTTAGTAAGCGCCTGTTCTTAATTCCCTATTATATAAATATCAATGCTAAAGAGGCGGCCTAATTATATATCTACTATGTCTACTAAATTTACGGACTACTAGATACTATTATATCTAACCACGGGCCGTAGTTTATATTAGCCTTCTGGAATAAGTTTACTTGGATTTTAGGTATTAAGCTAAAGCTCTTTATAGCATACTACCCCTATATAGACAGTTAGATAGAGATTATAAATTAATACTTAGACCAGAGACTCTGGCCCTTTATTAGCTACTTTTAGGATAACTAGAGCGAACTACTACCTATAATAGACTATGCCTAGGCAACCCTACCCTATAACTCTACAGGGTTTACACCTATTTAGCTAGAAATGGGATACTTACCCCATATAAGCTTTGACTAAGAGAGACTAAAAGGACCACAGACTGTACGCGAAAAACTATCTTATAAGGAAGCATAGTAGTATGCTAGACGCTTAGAAGAAGCATAGATAGTAGCCTATAAGAACCTAGAGAAGGCCCAGAAATTAATAAAATAGTAGGTAAATAAGTATAGACGCGAGCCTAACTTTACTATAGGCAATAAGGTCTAAATTATAATAAAGAACTAGAAGATAGAATGGCCTAGCTATAAGCTAAACTATAAGATGGTAGAATTATATAAGATCCTTAATAAAGAAGGCAACTTATATAAGGTTAAACTCCCAGACTTAATTAAAGTCCACTCTATTTTCTTACTAGATAAGCTATAGAAAGCTATAAATAACCCACTACCTAGATAAAAGAATGAGCCTCCACTGCTAATTTAAGTTAATGGCGATAATAAATGGGAAGTTAATAAAATACTAGCCTATAAACTAGTATAAGGAATACTAAAATACTATATCTAATAGAAAGGTTATAATCTAGACCTAACCTAGTGCCTCGCCTGGAACTTTATAGGTTACCCCTAAAAGCTTAAAGAATTCTATAACTAATACCCTAATAAGCTAGGACCCCTAAAGTATCTAGATAAGTAGATAGAGTACTAGTGTAGCGAAGATAATAAGCTACCTATTAAGTATATAGATAAGAACACCTTATAGATATAATATAAATATACAAAGCCTAAGGGTAGGCTTTTTTAGAGGGGGGGTAATGTTATAGCGCTGGTGGAAAACGGTGGATTATAGTAGTGGATTATAGTGGATAGTTGTAGATAGTTTCTTACTATTTTAGATAGTCGCAGTTATATAACTAGACGATTGTATAAACCCTTAAGCGGCGCTACCCTTCTTCTCTTTTCCTTTCTCTAGCTTTGGATCCTTGTTTATAGACAATCCAATTATACAGGCTTGCATGCGTCCTTCTTGCTATGCTCATGCCTTAATTGACTAAGTCGCTAACATATAGCATACCTAGACGACATTCTTATATACTTAAATAATAAACTTAAGCACTAAGTTTATATTAAAAAGGTCCTAAAGAGGCTGCGGAATATAGGCCTATAAGTTAATATTAAGAAATATAAATTTGGAGTAAAATTAATAAAGTACCTTAGGTTTATTGTTAGTATAGAAGGAATTAAAGTTAACCCTAAGAAGGTTAAGGCGATATATAACTAGAAACCCCCTTATACTATTAAAGAAATCTAATTCTTTCTTAGCTTCTATAACTTCTACTATTAATTTATCTATAACTATAGGGTTATGGCTAAGCCTCTTATATAATTAACTAAAAATAATATGCCTTTTGTTTTCAATAATAACTATATAGATATCTTTAAAGAGGTAAAGAACTAATTTATCTTCTTCCTAATTCTCTATTACTATAACCTAGACCTAAAATTAATGCTAAAAACGGACGTATTTAATAGAGTAATAGTAGGGATTCTCTTATAGCTATACCTAGACAGTAAATAGTACCCTATTATATTTTTCTTAAAGATAATAGCCCTAGCTAAGTATAACTACGAGGTGTATAATAAGGAAATACTAGCTATTATATAATTATTATCCTAGTAGCGCGCAGAGCTTAAAAGTACAGACTTTTAGATTAAGGTCTATACTAATTATAAAGCCCTTAAGTATTTTATAATAATAAAGCAGCTTACTAATTAATAGGCCTAGTAGGCTAAAATACTCTCCTAATTCTTCTTTATAATTATATACTACCTTAGTAAATAGAATTCTAAAGCTAATATTTTAACCCAGAGAGAATAGGATTTAAAGCCACAAGATAAGCTAAAAGCTTAGCACTAGATACGTACCCTCCTTTATCCCAAATAGCTTAACCTATATATCCTTAAGGAACTAAGCTCTAAATAGAATAAGCTAGCACCCTTAGTAGGAGAGATCCTGGATGAACTAATAGGACTAATTTATTATATTTTAATCGCGAACCGTATAGCCAAATCCCTAAAAGCCCTCTATAACTAAGCTATAAAAGGCAACCCTAATTTAGAAATAGAAGACGAGCTGCTCTTATATTAAAAACAGCTTATAGTTTTAGATATTAACAACCTATAAATAGAGCTAATCTATAAAGCCTACTATTAAGTCTCTATAGCGCACCCTAGTTAAGATATGACCTACTAACTACTAGCGCCTTACTACTACTAGTAAGGACTCTTATCTAATATAGAACAATTTATTAGGAATTATTATGCTTATAAATAGGTAGATACCCCTAGGGATTAAACCCCTAGATAGTTATAACTACTGCTAGTCCCTAAACACCTTTAGCAGCATATTATAATAGACTTTAAATTATTCTTAAAGGACAAATATGGTTATAATATAGCCTTTATAGTAGTTAACTAACTAAGTAAGTAAGCTATTTCCCTCCCTTGCTTTAAGACTATAACTATAAAAGATATAGCCCGTATATATATTAACAATATTTACCGGATTTGTGGCGCTTTTAAGTTAATTATCTCTAACTATAGACCCTAATTTATATTAGACTTTTAGGACAAATTCTACTATATCCTTAGGATTAAGATTAAGCTCTCTACTATATTCTACCCTTAAACTAATACCTTAACTAGCAACTTTGCCTCTTTATTAATTACTACTAGGACAATTAGTTAGAACTACTGCCTATAATAGACTACGTACAGCTTACGCTCCCTTATAATAGTATAGGAATATTACTATTTAAGCTACTCTATAGATATAAGCCATAAATATCCTTTAATTAGGATAGACCTATAGAACCTATAACGGCCCGCGAACGCCTTAGCTATAAAGAGGCCTAGATATTTATTAAGATAATATATAGAGCCTAGGAGACTACCTAAGTAATTATAAAGAAGGTATAAGAGAAGAAAAAAGTTAATATAAACCAGTATTATTGCGAGGTAGACTTCTATATAGGAGATAAGGTATAGGTGTTAATAAAGAACTAAAAGACTTAGAGGCCAAGCTATAAGCTAAATTACTAAATAGCTGGCCCCTATAAGATCCCTAAGAAGGTAGGGCACTCTTTTAAGGTTAAGCTACTAGAGTTAATAAAGATCCACTCTATTTTCTCTCCAAACTAACTATAGAAGGCCGTAGATAACCTATTGCCTAGATAGTATAATAACCACCTACTACTAATTTAGATTGTAGAGGATAAAGAATAGAAAGTTAAAGAGATCTTAGCAGTTAAGAAGGACTATAGTACCTTAAAATACTACGTAAGCTAGGTAGGTTATAATAAAGATCTAAAATGGTACCCTATATCCAATTTTAAGTACTCTTCCTATAAGCTATAAGATTTCCACCTAGCCTACCTAGACCTCCCTAGACCACTATATAAATTAGATAGCTGGATTAAATGCTAGGAAAAGGGGTTAGATAACTATAATAATTTAGATAATAATAAAGAACTTGGACAAAGCCTAAGGGCAGGCTTTTTTAGGAGGGGGGGGGGGGTAATATAATAGTGCTAGAGCGCATTACCTGCTAAATTCTACCATATTCTGCCACCTATTATATTGTCGCATACTGTCTGGTACTGTTTCTTACTGTTTCTTACTATTAGCTCGCCTACTATTGGCTTGTCTACTACTAGCGCCTTAGCGACTCGCGATACCTATTTGTTTACACTAGCCCTCGCGACCCCCTTTCCTCTTCTTCTTCTCCTTAGCTTAGTATTTTTGTATAGTAGCAATCTACAAGCTTCGGTTTAGAAGCATTTATATAAGCCCGTTACAGAACTGGCTTAATAAGCTTAAATAGAAGAAGAAGACGCTTTCTAGCTTCTTTAAACTGGTTAAAATTTACTAAAATTACTATTATATAGAGCCTACCTAAAAGGGCAAAACCCTATAAGGATTCTTTATAGCTACCTTTAAGGATAAGTTAAGTAAGTTACTAAATTTAAAGTTTAAATTAAACCCTAATTATTAGTAGATAAGTAAAAGAAGGAAAGGTAACTATTGCTAGAGTACCTGTATAGAAAGTATTACTACTTTAATAAATACTGGTATATTATAGAGTTAATTCCTTACCTATTATAGTTTAAACTAAGTAACAAAATTTAGAAAAAGGTAGATAAGAAGATTGCTAATATAACGCTAAAAATTAAGGCTTATATTAAGCAAATTAAAAGGGATAATTAAGTTAATAAATAGCTAAAGGATAGTAATAAGTAGAGCTCCTAAGATCCTAAAAGAACCTTTATAGTTTATTAAAAAGAAGCCTATAATATAGTATCTAACTATAAGCTTTATAATAGTATTCTTCTTAACTTAGGAACTAATATATATATCTTTAATAATTAAGCTAAATTTATTAGTAATATTAAACTAATATTAGAGTAAATTTACACGGGCTTATATATAGAAGAAATTATAGGCTATAGTATAGCTATAGTTATAATTAACTACCTAAAAGGGAAGAAATAAATATAGCTCTTAGAAGCAGCCTTTATACTAGGCTTTTATACTAACCTAGTATATCTCTAAAAGCTTAATAATAAAGGCGTCTATTAGAATAATAAAGATAATACTTTCTTTTATAGCGATAATAAGACATATACCCGCTATAAATACTACTATAGTTAGAACACTATTAAATATAATAAGCCAAAAAAAGACTTACTAGAGGCCTTCTTTACGACTTAATTAAAACTAGTAAAGTATTTATTAAAGCCTCTAATAAATTAGGCAGAAGGTATTATATAGTACTAGCAATTAGGCTATATAGAAAAAGAAGTAATTAAGTAACTACCTTAGTTAGTAATAGGCGCGATTCTAAAAGGCCTAATAATAGTAGAATATAAATTATATAGAGTAAGTAAAGCTTATAAAGTGATATCTAGAAGAATACCAACTTTATTAACAGTTTTTATTACGGCACTACTATAACGGATCTGGTTAGGGGCTCGCTTAAGACTTAATATATATATATAGACATCCTTTCCACCACCTTCTACTCTTTAGCTTAATATCCTCGTCAATAGACAATCCAATTATATAGGCTTGCATATGTTCTTTACAGCACTTATGCCTTAATTAACTAAGTTCTGTAATATTATATTAAGCTCCCTAGTTAGATATAGGCTATAGTATCTAAGGTCTTAGGTTCTATATAGGCTAATTATATATATATATGAGTAATACCTATAGCTTCTTCCAGGTTACCCTAGGCTTGTATTTCTTTTTTTATCTTATTATTTGTCGGGAATGTATTACGTGTGGTCACGTGTCGCCGCGGCACTAGTGTGGCGGGGAGCCCTAAGCTCCTCGCCCTTCCTTATTAAAAGGATATATAATAATAACATCATACTAGCTACAAACTGTAACTACGTGATATTACCTTGTGTTACCAACACTGATTGGTGGTTAACTTCACTGTTATACCATAGAATAGCTAGGTATTCCACCAAGAAGAGATAAGCCACTGTACCAGTGCTACTCGTGCTAGAGGAAGCTGTCTTTTAAGGTTAGAACTAGTCCTAAACCTTAAATAGAACTCTTCCATAAATCTAAGGATCTAAAGGCTAGAACTGGTCCTAAGCCTTTCCTAGATTATAGATTCTTGCGTCCATTACGTAAAATAACACGCTTTATAAGTCTTTGTAATTTAAGGCCAGAACTGGTTTTAAGCCCCATAATCGCAAATACACGTTATAAACGCGTACTAAATAACAAACGCGTACCAAACGATAATCCCTACCCTAATAACACTTCCCTCCCCCCAAAAACATGGCTACGCCTACCTTAAACGACTGGGAAGACTCCTTACCACTAGGGGTAGCTTTGTACGTAAAACTTATTAATAAAGATTGGGACGAATTTACTATTAATATAATAACTTATACCGTAAAATAAGTTAATAGCTTTTTCCTATACCGTATTATATTCTACTAAAGTAGATACTACGCCGATTTATAGCTATGGGAATATTTTAGGGAGGATTTTATAGGATGGACCGCTAACACCTAGGCACTTGGCAATATTGATATTGTTTAGGATTTTTAAGACTTCCTCCATAGGAATGGGGTATACGTTGCTAAAAACAGTAACCCAATTACTAGTAATATCCAGGCCATTATTATTAGTATAGAAGAACCAGTATAGACAGAAGCTAAGATTACACGTTAACTATAGAAACCTAGAACTAACCCGTATTCTTTAAAAGGTAACTTTAATTCGGAATAAAACCCCTAGAACGCTACTATCCTACCTAGAGGTGCTCTCCTACCTAGAGGTGCTCTCCTACCTAAAGGTACTCTTCCTCCACCTCCGCTGCCTTTAGCTCCTCTACCCTAGCTAACCGGTAAGCCTCTACTATAAGAAGTTACGAATCTAATAAAGGTATATTTGGACAAGGAGAGGAAGTTTGGAGGAGAACTATATAATATGCTTGGAACAAAATTATAGGTCTTTTATAACTGCTGCAGTAAGGTTGGGATCTAATGCTATTAGTTTTATTATACTTTCTTGGTTATATTAAAGGGACGGGCGGCAATATTTTATTACAACTATATTGCGGGTAGAAACTATAGCTTTAATGTAATACTTTAGCTTACTAGAGCCCACTTTAAGACTAATAAGAATCGCCAGCTTTATATATTTAAATGGCGGGAGACTATGTTTTAAAGAGTTATCGCTTCTAACTTAATAAAGACTTGTTTAGAGTGTCTTTAACTACTCTTTAATAAACTCCAGAAAATCTAATATGGCCTTACTAAAACTTACTAAAATAAGAACAGTCTAAGGGACTGGGTTATCTTAGCCTGCTATGGCGTTCCTAAGTGCAATTTAGTGCTATATAAACCTGCGGATATGTTTAAAGGAGTATATGCCGAGCTACGCTCTGCTATAGGTACTGTAATGTGAATATAAGAATCTTAACAGTTCTATGCTAAAAACCCTACCTAACCAAGTATTCCCGACTAATATAATTACAACTGGACTGACCGAATATATGGTGGCCGTGGTAGGGAATACAGTAAAGGGTATAATTAACGTTAACTATAAGGCAATTGTGGAGGTATTTATAGAGGTTTATTTTAAAGTAATTGCTAGAAGAAGTGCTATATTTGTAAGAAGCTAAATTGCTAGTTAACTAGACACTCCCTTAATAAGTAAAAGGAGGCATATAATAAGTTTCGCTAGAGTATAAGAAATATTAGAAATTATAAGGTTACTGCGGCCTACTTTTAAAGCTTCCTGGTTGAATATAAAGGCGTAGAAGATCTTAAGGATAAGGCTAATAAGGCCAAACAGCTCCTTATAGATATGGAAATTAAGGACTACTCTCTCAACCAATACTTCACTAAGTATAGTAAGGTAGATAGCATATAAACTATTACTGTTCTTAATAACCAATCTACGCTCCACTCTATTATGAAGTTAGATATCTTTAATAAGCCAAGGGAGAGTTCCACGTTCTCCTTTAATAATAGATACTTGGCGAACGTCTTCTATAGTATTATGCCAGACACTAGAGCCGTAGGAGTATCTACAGCAGGAGAACCTTAAGTTTAAGCCCTTTAGCAGCTTAATAGCTCTGTTTAGATTAACCATTTAACGGCAGGCTAATACACAATTTGTTTTGGCAAGGGTACTATAATCTCTTTTAGCACAATTAGGGTTTAAACCCCCTTAGGGTACATTACTTTTTGTATTATTCCCACGAATACCCTATTTCTATTTTGTATTAGAGATATGGATAAATTAGGCGTTAAGCTTAATAACCTTAAGAATATACTTATTTAAGGAGATAATTGGGTGCCTGTTATACGCAAGTAGGGTCACCCCTAGTTGCTCCTTTATTAACTAGAAAAGAGTGTTGCTTAGAGCTACTTAACTAAGTTAGAGTTATGCCAACTACATCATCGTTTTAGCCACCTATCCGTTTATTAATTGCTTAGGGTTCTTTAGCGAGCAGGCCATAAAGTTAAGGTTAAGGCAATTAAGCATCTCACAAAATACTGCTATTACTGCCAAATAAACCAGAAGTCCCCTGGCCAATTCAAGTTTACCCTTAAAGATAACTACGACTTCAACTTCTATATCATCGTCGACGTTATGTATCTTAGCGGCAAGCCAGTACTCCAAGTTGTTAACTTCTTAACCTCCTTCCAAGCCGCACAATTTTTAAAGGATATGTCAGCTAGGAACGCATGGGAGTAGAAGATGTGGCAATTCGAGGTCATTTTCCACATGTGATTTTTAGGCCATATTCAGCGATCTCGGCCTGCCAACCCTGAATTCTGCCATATTCTGCCGACCCTGACTTTAACTAGCCAATTAGGATTTTCCATCCCCGGGATAGAAAATCGCTATTAGCTCGCTTACCACTAGCGCCTTGGCGGCCCTTATAAAGATGTCCACCTCTAACCCCTAAACGGTTCCTCTTCTTCTTCTCTTTAGCTTAGCATCTTTACAAGATAGCATTCCATAGACTTTGGTTTAGAGACATTTGACAACGAGACTTATATTATAATGGCAATAGTGAGTAAGGAGGATTAATGTTTATCACGCTTAATTGCGTTATTTGTATGTAGATGGCATCTACAAAAGAAGAATTGCCAGTGTCGGGAATGTATCACGTGTGGTCACGTGTCGCCGCGGCACTAGCGTGGCGGGGAGCCCTAAGCTCCTCGCCCTTCCTTATCAAAAGGATATACAACAACAACATCATACTAGCTACAAACTGTAACTACGTGATATCACCTTGTGTTACCAACATTATTATCTTACCTTCCTATAATAGATCTATAGCAGGCTTTTAAAGGCTTATAGAACTAGATTGTGTACCTATAAGTAGAGATCTAGTTTTTATATTCTTCTATTTTAACTACCCCCTCCTAGCTAAAGCCCTCCCTTTCTAATCCTGCGAAGTTTAATAGATAATCCTATAAGTTTAATACCTAGCTGCTAGCAATTAAGGCAAAGCTATAAGTTAATTATATAGCTATTGGCGATTTAATCGCGCAGTTCTACTACGTGTACTGAAATCTCAATAGCCAAGTACAGGCAATAGTTCTCCCTTAGCTTAGATAGGCAGAAAAGTCAAATACATAGAATTACAATATAATTCTGAATTAGTTAGCGCGCGTCTATAATAATCCAAACAAGGTTTAAGAGGCAGAAGATAGGCTGCTGTCCCTACGTTAAGGTAATAATTTAGTACCAACCTATATATTAAAATTCGAACGCGTTCTATACAAGGCATATAGGTAGAATTAGCCAGATACTAATAGGATATTAATATTTAGAAACGGGCTAAGCTTTACTATCCGCAGCAGGCTTAATTAATAGCTTAATCCACTAAAAAAATATTCCAATTTTATTTAAATCGTTTAACAGTTAGCTGGCTAATTGTCTTCTTATACTATGGTATAATTTTCTAGTAATAGTAACCACTAACATATAACAGAGCCTATAGATATTGGTACTATCGCAATTAATTTAATTAATATTCCTACCTCTTAATTTATGCCCCCGTAATCTATAAGTCCCTACGCTTAATCTATATTACCTACTTGCCGAAATTAATATAGATACTATAATAGGCTTATATAAATGCTTCTGAACCAAAGCTTATAGATTGCTACTATATAAGAATACTAAGCTAAGGAGAAGAAGGAGAAGAAGACTGTTAGAGACTAATAAGATATAAGGGGTCGCCAAGGCGCTAGTAGCAAGCGGGCTAATAACGATTTTCTATACCGGGTATAGAAAATCCTAATTAGTTAGCTTAATAAGTAGTACTAACAGAATATAGCAAAATTTAGCAGATTGCCTAGAAATGTGGTAAATTGCCTTAGAAACGGCAATATAGCAGGTAACGCGCTCTAGCACTATTATATTACCCCCCCCCCCCCCCCTTTCTAAAAAAGCCTGCCCTTAGGCTTTATCCAAGTTCTTTATTGTTATTTAAATTATTATAGTTATCTAACCCCTCTTCCTAGTATTTAATCCAGCTTTTTAATTTGCATAGTAGTTTAGGGAGGTCTAGAAAGGCTAAATAGAAATCTTGTAGCTTATAGAGAGAGTACTTAAAATCGGCTATAGGGTACTATTCTAGATCTTTATTATAACCTACCTAGCTTATATAGTATTTTAAGGTACTATAGTTCTTCTTAACTACTAAGATCTCTTTAACTTCCTATTATTTATCCTCTATAACCTAAATTAGCGGTGGGGGGTTGTTATACTATTTAGGTAATAGGTCGTCCGCGGCCTTCTATAGTTAGTCTAGAGAGAAGATAGGGTAGATCTTTATTAACTTTTATAGCTTAACTTTAAAAAAGTGCCCTACCTTTTTAAGGATCTTATAGGGGCCAGCTATTTAGTAGTTTAGCTTATAGCTTAGCCTCTAGGTCTTCTAGTTCTTTATTAATACCTATACTTTATTTCCTATATAGAAGTCTACCTTATAACAATGTTAATTTATATTAGACTCCTTCTTTTCTTATACTCTTTTTATAATTACTTAGGCGGTCCCCTAGGCTCTATGCATTCTCTTAGTAAATGCCTAGGCCTTTTTATAGCTAAGGTATTTATAGGCTGTTATAGGTCCTATAAGTCTATCCCAATTAAAGAATATTTATGGTTTATATCTATAAAGTAGCTTAAATAGCAATATTCCTATACTATTATAAGGGAGTATAAGTTATATATAGTCTATTATAGATAGTAGTTCTAACTAGTTGTCCTAATAGTAGCTAATAAAGGGGCGGAGCTGCTAGTTGAGGTACTAGTTTATAATCTTAGTTTAGCTATTAGTCTATAGGTAGAATATAGTAGAGAGCTTAATCTAGATTCTAAGAATACGGCAAAATTCATTCTAGAAGTCTAATATAAATTAGGGTCGTCCGTCGCCTCCCCTTTGCTCCTCCGTCCGTCGTCGCAAGGGCGCCGCCGGTTGTATACCCCCTAAAGACACGTCACCACGACGCTAGCCACCTCAACCAACGATTCCACCACAACCAGTCTGCCACAGAGTAGACGACCTCCTCCACTACAACCAGTCTG
>Ga0307507_10002583_pt1 | contig 37472 bp, 17 predicted proteins | sample 7_EM_MG_FD_207223 | JGI IMG/M metagenome (GOLD analysis project Ga0307507, IMG submission 207223) | Populus trichocarpa ectomycorrhiza microbial communities from riparian zone in the Pacific Northwest, United States - 7_EM | ecosystem: Host-associated > Plants > Roots > Unclassified | place...
CCCTTTACTATTCCTTTAGTTCCATTAGCTTATCCTAGTAAGTATATACCCACCTTAATAAGGAATAAGACGTACTTAATTACCTTAGCGGAAGAGTTCCCTTAAATAGAGATAGAGAGAGGCGAATCATTTCCAAAAAGATATCTGGGAGATTAGTAAAGCAGTCCAACCCTACCTAAGGCCAGGGATGCATATATATTGACTAGGATTAGATCTGTCTTAATTACCTACCCCTTCTATTCCACCTATTTTAGTTACTACCCCCCCTAGGTTCCTATACCTTCCTTATATATATATAGAGGCCCTAGGGCCATATTTAATAGAGAGAGTCCTTATTCTTCTTTTCTAACCTAAGATTTCAGGCCGACAATATAACTATTACGCTATAAGAGCGTAATTATGAGATATATCGGTTTCAAAGTCAGCTGAAAGTGATTCGCAGCGGATTAAATAGGGCAGCCCTCTTTGCGCGGAAAGTGCGCCTAGCCCGATCAACTAAGATATATTTTCCACTTAACAATATTCCGCCTAGTATAAAGTCGAAATATAAGCCGGACGCTTTATTCTGGCATAACGATGCATAATACCCTAGGGTTATAATCGAAGTCGCATATTTATAGAAGAGGAAGAGGCTAAGCTAGCTAGCTAAAGATTATCCCTAAGTCTCTTTAATTGGTAGTAGTTATTATAGTAGCTTCTTAATAGCTGCCCAAGTAGCTATAACCTCTACTAGTAGTAAAATTGAAGCTTAAGGCTCTCCCTCTACTGTACTAACCTCCTAATTATTAAATGTTCCTTTCTATAGAGGCCTGTACAAGTGCTAAAGACACTTATATATCTATTCGCAATTATAAGCAATAATCCTCTAATAGAATTTAGGAAGCCTTCTAAGAAATAGCCCTTATATACAATGTAATGCCCGCGACCAGTCGAAGTTCCTTGAAGTTACCAGCGGACGACTTCCAGCGGTAGAAGACGGTGGTAAAACAGGCGGGAAATAGTAGAAAAAGGGTATCACAGCCAAGTCCTATAATAGCAATTTGAAATGACGCCAAGAGCTCCATTTTAGAAGCTATATACGGTAAAGTTGCCAATATTTTAGTGTACTATTCTAGCGTTTTGCGAGCGGTAAAAGGAACATTAAATTTTTAAGGCTGTATAGACAAAATCACTCCAAATTATTAGATTATAAACTAAATCTAAGGCCTCTATATTGTAACCAAACAACCCCTAATATATTTAGATAGAGAGCTTAAAGGATTGCTTTAATATATATATTATTTAACTCCGTATTATCGGCTATAAAATACCCAATATTTCCATTAATATCGTACTCCTTAAATAAAGCAATAAGTACGGCTGCTTAGTTCTTACTACTATACTTACTAAGTATCTCTTAAAGGCCTAAAATAGCTTACTAATGCCTACTTTTCCTGTTAATAAAATAAGCAACTATACTAAGAACTATATAAAGTTGCGATTAAGTTTAAGCAATCGCTATACTACCAACTAGCTAGTCTGCTTGGTGTTCCATTAAAGATCCATCAAGAGATCTACTACTATTTCCTTATCCAATAGGAGCTAATTAATTTACACTTCCTCAACTTCTACCCCAGCTAGATAAGTACTATAAGTGGCTTAACATAGAGAGAAACACAGCCGTTCTTATATCAAGGTAGGCTAGCGAGAAAGCGCTAGATATGCTTTATAGCTAAAATGTCTTTAAGGTTATTCTTTATAGGGGGGTTAAAATATCCTAGGTTAGTTTACACCAGCTAGACATTTTTAGATTCTTTACTTAAGGGTCCCACTTTAGTAGGTAAATATCTATTAATATTCTACAAAGTTAAAGCAAGAAGCAGCAGCAATGCTATAAGAGCACCAAGGCATAAAGGTAGAGGAAGAGAAGCATTGCAGGAGATAGCAAGATCTAAAAAAAGGAAAGAAAAAAGGGCAAAGGAGAAGACCTCACTAACGGCTATAACCTCTATTCCTGCCTTAAAAACCGCATATTATCACCAGCTTAGAATCCCTGCTCCTTCTAAAGGGCGACAATTCTGGCCTTGTCTAGGGAGTTGCCCTAATAGCACTTATTCCCGCCAGAAGCATCCTCCTACACATTTATTAGCTCCATATACTACTGGCCAGGTAAAAGGGACTATAAGTACACCTCTAGTATTATCCACAATCTCTTATAAAAGTGAGCCTCCAAATTAGTTCTAATACACTTATTGCAGACCCAGACAGTGTTAGTTTCAGCGTTGTAGCAGGCGGAGATATTATTAACTACATAGTAGACTTCAGGTGTGATATTAGCTATATAGGGGGAAGGGCTAATAAGTTTGGTATAGAAGCCGGCGCTAATATATATAGTCTTCTTAGGCGGAGTAGGAGCGCCTTAGGTACTAACAGCGGCAACCATATAGTAGCTCTTATTAACAGCCCAAGCAGGTTTTTGGAGCGCAGCTATTATATTTACCGTCTATCCATTTATACGTTAGTTGATTAGTCTAGCCCTAGCAAGCAATATAAGAATAATATAGGCTCACCTTTATTAAAGAAGGGCAGAAGCTGGAGGTCTTTAAGATCTAGAGAAAAAGCAAGAGAGCGAGCGCGAGAGAGATAGAGAGATAGTAGGAAGAGGCAGCAGCAATAGTGCAAAACAGCTGTTAAGACATTAGCAAATAGCGCAGGTCGCTCCAAAAGAAAAGGTTAGGTAGTTTACTTACAAATTGCAACTATAGAGCGCTAGAGGAGGCAGCAACTAGTCCTTAGGACGAAGAAGAAGAGAAAAAGGCTGCTAGTATAAAAGAGGGAGAAGGCCAAGAGAGCTCAAAGAGAAGGTATTATTATTAGCAGAAGTTCTTCTTAAGCGTCAAGAGGTTAGTAAGTGCAACAAGCAAAGCGCGTTGCGGGGTTAAAGCTAAGTCATTAATTCTAAACGTAAAGGAGATATAGAAGAAGCAGAAACGTAATAAGTTATCAAATTTAAGAGCAGGTAAGGACGAGAAGCCTTAGAATAAGTAAGGACAAAATGGATATTAAGGAATATAATAGCTTACCAGTAATTGCGGCGGTTAGAAGTCTTAAAAAGAGGCAGTAAGGCTAAGGGAGAGCAAATAGAGGTAAGCTCGCAGTAGAGGAGAATAGGAAAGGAAGAAGGTTGTTAAGTAAATATAGGCAGCGCTAGTAAACAAGAAGCTCTACTAAAGAGCAAATAACCTACAAAGCCACTCTCTATAAAGGGAGGAGAGAAGGAAGTAGCAATAGAGAAGATAAAGGATTTAAGCTCAATCTTAATCTTAATAAAAAGTGAGGCTTAAGCAATGTATAAGGTCTTTAAATAGCTAAAATCTAGAAGAGGATGGAGCTTTTATCCGCATCCACATATAACCTATAGCGGAATAGGAACTTAAGCAGGTTAGTAAAGGCATTGTTTTTAATAAAGGTATTGTTTTCAAGGCGGCGCTAACAATAAAATTAACCCACCTAAGCCCCATTACGCGGATATATTGTCGCGCATACTCCTTACCTTTAACACCTTTGCGCTTCGTCAATCAACCCTCCTTTAGCCCTTAATACCTCTTATTAACCTTAATATCAAGCTCTAGAGCTAATAGCTTCCAGATTTTACCTAAACTTCCTTTCCTTCGCCACCTCTAGTGTCTAGAAAGCTGAATAGCTTCCTACTATCACTTCTAGGACGATTGAGCCTATTAGTAGGTTAACGATTTGCTTCTTCTTGCTCTCGTATTAAATAAGGGTAAAAAGAACCCCTACCTCTCGCGCGGACTTCTTTTCATCTTATATAACACCATCTTTAACATTTCTGCAAAGCTCCGTCCTACTTCCTAAAGTTCTATATCACCTTCAACGCTCACAAAAACTCTTCTTATAGCCATTATCTTACTCTTATCTCACCTTTCTTGTGACTTTTACCTCTCTCAGCTTTTACCAACCACTACTTACCTCCTAAGTCACTCCGCCCTCCGTCAGAGCAGCTTCTACGGCTCCTAACCATCAGCTATATACCGTCCTCCCTCCAATCAAGCCTCCCGCAGCTACTCCTCCTCCACCCCTCTATTATGATAGCTCTGCGACGCGCGCTTTAAACGACGTCAGCAAAGCTCCCCTTTATATACAAAACAATGGTTTAATTCAACACCACCTATAAGGTAAGCGATTGGATATAGGGATAGGTTTCCATCTATAACCTGGTCAACTATGCCCATTTCCACAACATCTCGCCTTTTATAGTTCTCGCAAACCTCTCTCCCAAAGACTATATGCTAGACTTGGGTACGGGATTAACGTGGGTAGCCATTAAGGCGAAGCGCCGCGTAGGGGACTCCGGAGTCTATATTAGTATAAATGTCTGCAAGGAGCTGATTAAGATGGACGCCATAAGTAACATCAAGGCCTATAAACTTAAACACGGCAACGGCGGCCCTAGCAAGGCTGTCCACCTAATTGTAGGTGACTTCATGGATAAGGCCGTCTTGGATAAGGCAAGGAAGCTACTACTAGAAGGGAAGAGCAGCTTTAACGCCATTTTTTTGGCTGTGGGTCCTTAACATATTAATACCCAAGCAGTAAGAGCGGTTGCTACGCCTAGTATCCGGTTTCTTGGCTAAGGATAGCAGGATCGTCATAAATCTTAGTATGCTCGCGAAGGGGCCTAAGTATCCTAACAGCACCGAGTGCCCTGCCCTGAAGATCTACCGGCTACAATGCTAAGGGGAGGCTTCAGATGCACCAGAAGGCCGTAAGGCACAGTAGAATTGCGCTAGAGAGGATATAGCAAGGAGCAGACACTAGAGTTAGCCAAGACCTATAGGCTTAACGTTGTGTCAATACATAACATGCATAGAGATGAGGGTTCCAGCCTCAGTCCTTTCTAGGACAAGTCTTCCACCGTCATAGCGAGGATAAAGGGAAAGTAGTAGCTAGACGCGTTGCAGAAGGCTAGAGGTGCCACTATAGCCAAAATAATGGACCTATTCGTAGTCCAGAAGCTCTAGCAGATAATAAAGGTAGAGGAGCAGGCTCTATAGAAGAAGTCTCCCCCAAAGTTCCTAGACTATAGGAATGTAAAGGTGGCTGCGCTTTTTAGGGCCAGCAGCAAATAAGCTCCATAATTCCTCTATTAGCCTACCTTGCTATAGTTCTTCCTTTCTCTTTTCTTTTTCTTCTTTACTGCTATAAGGGCATCTCCTTAGCCTTTACTGTCCTGTCTTCTTCTGCTCTAGCCTTTTTATGGCTAATATACTCCTTTTCCCTTTCTCTATTATGGGCGCTTCAAGCCTTACTTATTGCTGCGGATAGATCTGGCTGCTCTTTCTTATATAGAGCCTCTTTGTAGGTAAAAAATTGGCGATTAATAGGAAGATAGATTAAATTAAATACTATATCTATATCGACCTTATAAAATTCCAGCCCACGTACCATACCTTGCCCTTAATATACCCAAATAGCGATTTATCCCGCTTAAGCCGGCGTTCTAACCCATTATATTCCTCTCGCGTAAGCTAAAATTCTGTTTATAGGTGTTGCTTAATATGTTTCTCTGCTTTAATATCTTAAAAAGCGCGTTATCTCTTAGGAGCTTGCGTAAAGGCTTTCTTATTAATTGGCGGAGGCGTTAAAGGCATACCTACAAAGCTTAAAGGTGGTGCGATATGCTTATAGTCCTTTAAAGAAGTCTACAACGTAGATATAGCCGTATATTATATTATAAGTTAGGCCGCATCGCGAAGTTTAATAGTAATAGTCGCTTGGTTAACGTTTTAGTTAACTTAGTAACTGTGCCACTTATCTACCTTATATAATTCGTGGGCTAGTACTTAACCGACAGCGGCAAGCCTATAACAGTTCTTTATTCCAACACTACAGCTACCCACTTTCTCTGCTTTCTCTATTCTTAACCTTAAAAAGTAGGGCGTTATAAAGGGTGTGGCCAAAGCGGGTCGGCCACCCTCTCTACTAGCGTAATCAACATGTTTGTCCGCTTCCCTTAGGACCTAAGCATAACAAATCTTTAAGCTTAAACATAGTTCTGTTTATTAAGGACAAGATACGGTACGTAGCCTCTAGCAGGGAAGAGGCACTAGCTAATAATGCCAGTCAAACAGATATAACTATAACAGCAGGAGGAATTAACTTGTTGTTTATATACCTACTTAGCTGCACTAAAGCAGAGCGCTTTTGAGCTTCTATATAAATAAAGGTTTTGTAGCAATAGGTAAAAGAGCTGGATAAAGGGCGGTATCTAGAGCGTATATATTCATTATCTCGCTACTAAATTAGTAGTTTATGCCATATAAGCTCGCTTAGAGGCATATTCTAGGCACCATCCTCTTGGCAGAGGCATTTACAGAAAAATATCCTCTTGGGATACCCCCACTAAGCCTATAGTGGAATGGCCTACTTAGCGCCCCTACTTTATTTTATTTACAGGATACTATTACTTTCGCTACATTTTAGACATTGACTTATAGGTAGCATTACTAGATGTTAATGTCTAAGATATAAAAGGATCCACGTTTACCAGTTGGTAACACCTATAAGGCTACTACTTAATATCTTAGAGCCTTACCGTAGGCACTTTGAAATGGAATAGTTTAAATATCTAAGTGCATTTTCTTGCTGTATATAGCTATTTTCATGCATCTTTGCTGCCAATATATCTACACTAATATATATAAACCCAGCCTTATTTAAGTAGAGATAAGTATTAATAGTTTATATACCTACTAAAGTCCACTTTTCTTAGCTCTGTTCCATACTAACAGCTTCAAGAAATATCACTCTATAAAAGGCTATGAAACTATAAATTCCTATAAAGAGCCAGTATTTTGCCTTAAATTTATAAGATCGTTCTTTACTATTTACAGAAAGCAGCTAACTCGTCTCTAAAGGTATACTATATATATTTAGGAAACACTCTTATATAGTTACAGTCACTTTCACTCTAATAAGTGCACGCATAAGTGTAATACGGCTAGACAAAACGGCGTATAGTATACGGAAAACAATCCAAATAATGTCTGGAATATAAGGACATTACAGGGTATATATAGCTGTGATTTAGAGTATAGGACGCCAAAATCGATGTAATAAGCCTTTTAAAGTCAGAAGTGCCTAACATAGCACTCTTTATTTATAGTTACAAATATAGCCAAGTTAAATAAAACCTTAAGTCTCTTTCCAAATTCCTCTAGCCTTGGACAGAAAAACTTAAAAATATTATTTCTTAACTCCATCTCTCAAATTACTGTGTCTACAATTGACGCTTTATTATGTTATTCTGGCTAATGTCTCTTGCCTCTAATAGACATTTCCCCTTCTTAGGCTTTGAACGGTTCTTCCTTAACTTAGTATTATTAGCTGAATATCCATCAGAGGAGCCTTTAATTAAGAGTACTTATAACGGCTTTAAATTCTTGCTAGACATCCTAGGAGGTACTAGCGTTCACTATTTATATATAAATAGGGTAATCTCTAGGTCCATATCCGCGCCAGTCTTTAATATATCTAAAAGGAACCTCTAGCTTTGGTTAATATTTATAGATTGCTTTTAGTTGGTTATCAATACGCCCTAAGAGTTTCGTATCTTTAAGAGTGTGTGCTATAAGTGTGCCACTTCGGAGGCGCAATTGTAGAAGTTGGAGATGTATATCCTTGCCAGGCTTGAAGCAATCAAGTAGTATCATAATATTTGCAAGACTATACGTTGTAGCAAAATGGCGAGGCTTGTTCCCTTTCTTATTAAGTGTAGTAGTTAGACTGGAAATGAGGCCGTTGAGCACTATATTAAAATCGGGGCCGATATAAACAAGAGTAACTGGAGCAAGCATAAAGACAAGACGAGAATGCCTATTAAGAAGACATTCTAGATTTATTCAGACTTGAGATACCATAAAAGCAATTAGGCGGAGTAGAGAGTTATTAGTAGAATTTCCTATTGCTTAAATAATCAGCATTGCTGCCTAACTCGGGGCCGAGCGCTAGAGAGGAGGCGATAATGTTAAGGAGGTTTAGGGGATTAAGTAGACCTTAAAAATCAAGTACCTAATTTTAGGCGTTAAACAAAAGACTTTTTTAGGTCAGTTGGGTGCTCCCTTAGTTATTGCTTATTATAAGGAGTAAGGTATATATTTTATTATCCCGGCCCTATGCGCGGCATAGCGCAGCATAGGTACCTAGCTTGGTGTTGCCTTAGGTATATAAAGCCTTACACTTTGCCGTGTCTCTAATCTTTTATTCTTTTACTACCATCTACACTGTTCATAGTTCCTCTATAGTGATTGTACTAGAAAATAAAGGTAAGAATAGGTAATTAAGATTAGTTCTTTTAGGATTAAGAGCCTTCTAGAAGCCCTAAACCTAAATATAATGCCTATTAAATTTGTCTTTGCGTAAAGTTCATAAATATACATAGTAAGAGCTATATTAAGCTTTTTAGTTATAATGATCTATATATATAATTGACACACATCCCTATATAATGCAAAAATCTATACCAATATTTACCCATCTAGTTCTAGGTATTCTATCAAACCTAGCGAGTTAAATAGCTCCTCCTTTATAATGGATCCATCCGTATCCTCAAGTATATATTTTCTCTCTAAAATTAGTCCTGAGAGGAGATTAAAAAAGTGAGTTATCTATTAGCTGCATTTATAAAGAAAACCACCACGTTCTTTATCTAAAATATTAATAAGCAATTTAAAATTATCTACTGGAAGTCTTTTAATACTATAGGAAGTTAGCCTAGTATAAATTCTACTAGCAGGAAGAAAGCTTACTCGCGGTCATAAATACTAAAATCACTATTAGTTAGGACTAAAGCAAGGATACCAGTACCAAATTAAGCTGCTAGTATATACCAGTTGCGTCCCTAACTAAGTCTATTTTTCAGAGTAGTTAGTCGTTTATTATACTCAACTATATACCTTATAAGTTTAGGATATACCTGGGATAGCATATTATCTAGAGCGCGGGAAGCAGCCCGGCCGCAGTGACCTAATTCCAATATTCGCTCTTTATTCCGCTAACGTCTGGTCTGCCGGACTAGTTAAAGCCGGTAATTCTATTCTAGCTATATACGAGCTTCCACTAATCTAATTAGGTGGAATCGCTTTATAATAAAAGCTATAGCAAGTAAGACATCTAATTGATCCAAAGACTCCATGTTTGCGGATACTATATTACTAGAAGAAAGAATAACTGTGCTTATACTCTCCCAAATAGTAAGACAGGAATTCCATAGCTACACAAAAGCGTCCTAACTGGCAACCGCGAAGAACAAGCGAGTAAGGAGCTAGAGCCTATTAGAATTATCCAACAAGCTATAGTTAGTAAAGGTTTAATATATCTCTATTAACGGAAATTTGTAGTTATAGATAGGTGGAATCTCCTTTAGAGTTTTTTTCTGTAGCCTCTTGACCTTATGGGAGTGTTAATTGTTAACTTTTCATTTACTCTAAAGCCGCTCTAATATCGTCCTTCCAGACCTAGTAATCGCTGTGTTTAGTATTTTAGTAGGCTTAGCTCGCTATAGTTGCTTTTTATTTACAGGCAATTGTGCTCCTTCTCTCTAGTATGTTTTGCTTTACAGTTTAGGATCACATCTAACTTCTTCCATTACATTATCCCGTCCATAAATATTATCCAACTCTACCTTATCCTACCCCTCTTTACATGCCTATATTTGGTCATCCCGCCTTACATATTGGAGATCATAGTTAATTAATTATTAAGGCTCTTTATAGTATTACTTATCTACCTAAAACAGCGACTGTTCTTTCTCTCCTTTCTAGTTATCTATATAATTATAGGGTTGACTACTAGGACTTTACTACAATGTCTTCACACTTTAGATTGATAAGTTTGTAGTTATGGAGGGGAACTGGTTTTCTATATAGGACAAAGGGTGTTAAAGAGAAGGCGCGGGAGACTTTTAAGGGGTCGTATTAACGCCTTAAAATGGCGTTAAATCACTATTATAAGAGAAAAACTAATTAGTAGTGCTTGCCTTAGTCTGTTTAGCTAGCTCACCTATAGATAAAGGGGATAAGCTAGAAGCCAAAAGGAGCTTACTAGGATCAATGAAATCACTATTACAATTCTGTAAATCTTCTTCAAACAAGTCTCTAATAGCAATATAGTATATGGCTATAAAATCAATAGCTATAAAAAGCATAAGCACCTAATTACAGATTAGCTGGGAATACTTTAGATTTATATCTAAGAGCCAGTTAAGCTTGAAGTAGACATTATATTAAAGGATTGTAATTTCCTATAATAGCTACATTAGTTATAAAAATTAAACATAAAGGGGGAAGTAAAGAAGGCATATATTTTCTATCTCGGCACTAATAGTATCAATTAGCATGCCTTAAGTCGGTTTGTTGCAAGTAAGGGGATTATAGTTTAAAGGTAGACACTGCACTTATGCGTATAAGTAGAAGGTGGCAGAATAAAGTCACCTATAGAGATATAGGTCTTAGCTCATTAACCGCCCAAATATTTTAAGCAACAAAAGGCAGACCCAGCCTTGCAGGGCAACAGCTCTATTAATAACTATCATTAATAACAATCGCTCTAGGCCGTATATTTAAAATCCCAGACAAACCCACCTCCTATAATCATGGCGGCCGACTCTATAGCGGCCACCTTTCTTTAGCTAAGGAAAGAGGCTTTGGTTAAATGGATAACACCCTATATAATAATTGCGCTGGAGCTTTAACCGCTAATATCTAGGAAACGCCACCTCGACAAGGGTATAGCCGGTATAGGTCGGCCACCCTCCCTACTTATGGTAGCGACTTGCGGAATAGAGACTACTTTTATAACCGTTCTAGATCTGTTTTAAATCTTATACAATCCTGCTTACTCTACCTTGCCTATCCCAATTCTACACTAGTTGTCGGCAAGAATAACAACGGCAGGATACACGTTTTTCGCTACTATACTAATCCAATCTACTTATACACTTAACAAAAGGTAAATATTTGCCTTGCCCACTACAATATATCGCTTTAAGATTCTAATACGGCTTTCTCTATTCTCCGCTCATTGAGCACCCCAAGCAACGATAGAGTAAAGGGGTAATAGGATCCTAGGACCCGCTTTTATAACTTATAGCATTTAGCTAAAAGAGATATAGCTTTATTACTGCGGCCTTGTAACTTCTATATATATATAAGGAGAGATCTAAAGTTCATGGTTTGGTGTTAAATGGGGGGGAAGGGGGGTAGGGGCAACTCGCTTATAGAACACGTTAACAAGATCGATTATGCACGTGACGCGGTCTATATATAGGCTAACTCTTTTAACTAATGGCTAGGTTTGCCTTTCCACTAACAATCGCTTTGCACTACCGCCTTAAGCAATAGTCATAACAATATATTATTAAAATTATTAACTACCTAAGTATATATAAAATCTGACTTATTCTCTAGTTGCGCCACTCCTACCTGCCGCTTTAAATAAGGAAACTGACCTCCTAATATACCAGCTAGCCCTTAATAAAACACTCCTTTATAAAATGACCAGTATACTTCTCTATAAGCAACAAATAAATAGAGGCTGTTTAGTTATTAATAGCTACATTCTCCAGCCGCCACTCAATTAACGCTAAAAGCGATAATATTGTATATGGATGCTAAGAGCCTAAAACCTGTTCACGCAGCTAGTAGAACTCCTCCATTAATAAAACAGCCCTATTATTACAACCCTTGCCTTTACTAGTGTTAGATATAAGTTTTATATATAGCCCGCGCACAATAGGGGTGTTCGCTATATACTTTAAGGTTATATAAGCCCGGTTCTATCTAGTATTATATACAGATCTTAGTACTTAGTGTGACCGCCATAGGCATCAATAACCGCCTGGCACCTAGCTAGCATACTAATAATGAGCTCTCTTAGGTCTTTAATAGAGATAAAGTCCTAATGTCGACCTAAATCGGATTTCTTTACCACTTTGACTTGGTCACCAACCCCTTAACTTAATTACCAACTCGGTCACCAACTTAGTCACCCTTTTTATGTATATATAGAGGCCCTAGAGCCATATTTAATAGACAGACTTCTTATTCCTAACCTATATATAGACTTCCAGTTGATACCCAAGCTTCCTAAATAACCTTATATAGCTTCTCTACAATGCAGGTATTATTAAGCTCCTTGCCCACCATTCTTGTAACCTAGACCTTCCAGTACCTGCCACCTGTTACCTAGGTCTGGTCGCTCTATAGGATTTAACACTACTGGTAGAGCTCCTAGTTCTTGTGCTCCTCTACCTATTAGTAGCATAGCTGTTAATTCTGCTTAGAGAGAGGTGGCTTTAAGCGAGCTATACGGCGTACATACCCTCTTAATCAAAGAGCGTTGCGGATAGTATATTGCCCTACTCCCTACCTCTTAAAAGGGCCTAAAGAAAGAGCTAAGAAGCTTATCTGCTAGGCAGCTCGTATTAAGCGTATATAATCGACGAGCTTATCAACCTAAGTATCTGTGAGAGTTTGGGGTCAACTAGAGCGTTTCTTAGGCGTAACCTATTTGCTAGTAATCGCGTAGAAAACCTATCTCCTTATAAAATAAAGCAGGTCTTGAATCTCTTTAACGCTATACTTAGCCTTATATAGCGTCTACACTTAAAGCCGTTTATCGCGGGTGAGGTGGTAATGCTTAGGGGGGGGCGTTAATGGAGTTAACATTGCTATAAGGTGTTAATAGTAACGCGCTAGTGCAGCTAGAAACCCAGGTACTTATTTTAATATATAAAACTATATAGGATTAGATGTATTTTTGTTAATAGGGGTACTTTATAGTACTGTATAAAAACCTTGGAAGACAGACTTATAAAGGATAGGCCGGATAGGCCTCTTAGATAATAGGCCTATCAGCTAATAGTATTCGGAGACTATCTAGATAGTCTCCGGATAGTCTTGGCAAAATCCCCTTAATATACTTACACTTGTAATACACCTCCCAATATTAAATAAATAAATTTTCTATTAGTATAGATTTATAGAGCTTATAAAGCGCTTTAAAATGGTACCACTTTTATCTAAATATCCTAAGGATAAGTAATATTATATAGATATAAAGCGTACAAGAGCTCTATGGAATAAGGCTTAGGGGGAGCCGCGTATAGAGCTCTACTAAAGCTCTACACAAAGCTCTGCACAAAGCTCTGCAACAGAGGCTCTGCATAGGGCTCTGTATATAGAGGCTCTGTATAAAGCTCTACACAAAGCTCTGCATAAAGCTCTGTATAAGGCTCTGCACGAAGCTCTGCACAAAACTCCGCACAAAGCTCTATATATAGAGGCTCTGCGCAACGGCTCTGCGTACGACGGTTCTAAGTACGACGGCTCTACTACGGAGGCTCTATATAAAAGCTTTGTGTAGAGCTTCGTGTAGAGCTTCGTATAGAGCTTCGTGCAGAGCTTTATATAGAGCTTTATGCAGAGCCTCTATACGCAGAGCCCTGTGCAGAGCCTCTATATATAGAGCTTTGTGCAGAGCTTCGTGTAGAGCCTCTATATGTAGAGATTCGTGTAGATCCTTATATAAAGCCTTATATAAGGCTTTTATACACAGAGCCTCTATATAATATAACAATATTTAATTAAAAAATTATATAACTACTTAGCTAATAAATATTTATTTTATTATAGATGTCTAGACCTCTTTAAGCTTTAAATAATTATATACTAAAAAATATAGCTAAGGCTATCTAAAGACTATCTGGATAGTTTCTAAATACTATTAGCTAATAGGTCTATTATTTAAGAGGCCTATCTAGCCTATCCTTTATAAGTCTATTAAAGATATACTTATAAAGAATAAACTATCCTATTTAGTTAGGCGGATAATAATCCTATTTAAGGATAGCCTAAATATAATATCCAAATAAGGCTTAGTATCTATAGAATTTTAACTATAAAACTAAATCTTTTATTTTATTTATATAACGCTATAAATATAGCTAGTACTAGGCTTTATATAAAGCTATATATATAGAGCTTCTATATATAGAGTCTTTAATATAGAGCGTTATATAGAGCCCTATATATAAAGCCTCTATAAGTATAGCCATTATATATAGAGCGTTATATAAAGTGTTGTATAGAGCCTCTATATATAGTCTTTAATATAGAGTATTATGCAAAGCGTTTTATAGAGCGTTGTAGTATATTAGTGCTATATATTAATAGAACTTTAGAGATTTAAATAGGGCTTTAAGCAGAGCTTTATAGAGAGCTTTTACAGAGCTTTTATAGAGCTTTATATAGAGCTTCGTACAGAGCCTCTACTCTCTACTGTAAAAGATTGGTACTATCAGTTGTAAAAGATTAGTAAAAATCGCCAAGCTATAGTAGCGCGTATTGCCTCCCTATTAAAACAATATACCCCCTATAGCCCCACTAATATAGAGCGTTATTAGTAGGGTTATAGGGGGTGCTTTGCAATGGCTTAAGGCTCTCCACTAACTTATCCGACCCCTCTATTCCTAGAAATAAGCACCCTCCATAACTCTACCAAAATAATCTTAAATTATATAAATAAAGGTCTATTTTATAGCCCTAGAATAGAGCTATAAAACAGGCCTCTATTTATAAAATATAGAGTTATATTAGTGGGGTTATAGGTAGTATATTATTTGGATATTATCTGGATATTATCCAATATCCAGGCTATCCTTGGATAGGACTATTATCCGCCTAGCTAGATAGGATAATTTATTCTCTGTAAGCCTGTTAGAAGAACCCCTATTATATACAGGCTATATACAAAACTTACCTCTGATACTAGTAATGTAAATGCAAAATTGGTTATCCTGGTTAGTGTGCCTAGATGCTCCGCGCTAAGCACCCTCCTATTTATTTTTATTACTTATATCCACCGCCTCTAATTCTAGTACATCGACTCTAGGTTAGCCATGCTATCTATTAATGTTTTAATAAAGCATAGGTTCCTACGCATCCTAGTATTAAATATTTTAGGGTTATAAATCCTCTGGTACGTTACGCGTAAAAGGACGCATAATTGATGTATAATAGGGGGGCTAAATTAATTTTCTCGAAACGCACAGACGAAATTCAAGAGCAGAAAATCAGATAAAGCCTCTAAATTGCACATAACGGTCAGGTTTTTAGAAATTTCTCCTTTGTTAATAGGGGCTACTGCTACTAAACCGTATCTGCCTCTATCTGCCTTAATAGTTAGACAATCCACGCCCTACTTTCCGCCGCACCTAAATGAGCAGTGAGGACCACACCTATACTAACTCTAATATGCTAGTGTTCTGGCTAGCCAGTTAAGTGCCTAACCAGCAAGATATAGTAATAGTCTCCTAATGCCATGCCTCCGAACCAAGATATGTCCGCATACTTTTCCTATATATTGGCTTCTTCACTAAACATTGCCTAGCTATGCTTTGCGTACTTATGCTCCCCTATTACAATGTAACTAACATCTATAGGCGAGTTTGTATCTTCTTAATCAAACCTCGCCCAACCTATAAGGCTATGGTCCGTGTTTTGGAGTCTACAGTTTGTATTTTAACACTGCTTAATCGCGCTGATTTTTAAAGAATGAAGCGGCGCTTCTAGATGTACTAGAAGGCTGGAAGTAATTATAAGATCTTAATTCCAGTGTATACTTTGTAGACACTGTGTATTATAGCAGATCTCGCCCTTAAGCGATATCCACGACTATAATGGCACTAAACTATGGCCAAACTTAGTTATCTGGTGCATTCTCTTGTGGTAAACCCTTTTCCAGAGCAGGCTTCTATATAGGTAGCGGTATATAATACTAAACGTAATTATTATCTTGTAGTGCTTTTCCAATCTTTTAATAAGACCGGAAATCGCCACTGGACGGTCCCTTATATGCAAAAGAGCCAGCTTTAAGTACACCGCGAATATGGTCTTATATATAAAAGATAGTTGCGACTGGTGCTGAGCAACTATAGGAAAGTTAGAGCTCCCTAGCAGGTTTTAAGGCCTTTTAGAAAATGCGTTAGTCTAACCTTAAATAACTTTTAATTAGGTAAACAAAATGTACTAGTAATCTGACTTTTGAAAAGTAACTATACCAGACATAAGAGAAGGGAAGATGAAGTAGAATTATAAGACTTACCTAACTATCTAAACAAGATTGTTAGAGCGAATAACCGATTTATATTCCCAGTACATTTATCCGTTAGTGAAATGTATAGTACAGTATAAAAGTGCTCGCTCTTGCAACACCCATGCTCTTCTATTTAATACTCCTATCTCCACATCTTGATTAAAGTTCTCGTTAATCTTACTAATATATACTTTGAACCCTTTATTCTTGCTATTTGGAATGCTGACTAACCGAATTTTCGAACAAGGAGTAAGAAATCCTTTACTTGGACTAGTTGTAGAGGTCGCGGCAACTATACAATATACTAAGGAAAATATCTCCTCTATACGTCGCGACTCTAATTTCCAGTCGGCCATCTCATCTCCCTTCTGTATAATGTAGAGAGAGTCAATTTAGAGGTATTGAATACCTAGGGCTCTGGTTATAGTGATAGCATCCTAAAATATCTGTGGCAACTAATAGAACTCTATTTTCTTCCGGAAACTCTCTAATATATCTATAGTAAGAGTAAGGAACGAATCCTTGCCCTAATAATAAGATAAGGCGATATACCTACCCTTCTCCTGCTCCTAAGTAATGTATAAATACAGGATTTCAGAGTTAGAGGAGCCTCCAACGTTAAGTACTCATTTTAGAAGCTCCTTCTCCTTATTTAAGTTAGGTCTATAATTATAATAGCATCTATTGCATGTCTAAAGCCAGTTATATAATAACAAGCCGTGCAATTCGCTTTCTGGCATAGAATTAGATGTAAGACCTATGCGAACTCCTATATCTGCTACTTTAGATCCTACTTTATGTTAGTAAAAAAATGGACAAAGACTTGCAAAGTACCTAGATCTATATATAATTATAGGATACTATATATATCTAAACACTTACTTAAGGCTTCCACTACTAGGAACTCCAGAGTAATAATAAGGTTTATCTCTCTAATAGGTTCCCGTTGGAATTGGTATATAGATAAAAGTATTATTGCACACAAAACACAACTGCTTGCGGATTGGCGCAATTCAGCAAAGCCCCTAGGGAATATATACTCCCTTTCTGGATACTAAAGCAGCTGCGCAATAGGGATATTATAATAATAGTCACAAAGGTCAAAAGACCTTGTTAAATTAACTGTAAGTTGACTTGGAATACTTTCTGTAAATTAAAAGGCGAAGTGTGCCGAGTTGTCTTGGATTAGTATAAATCCTATAGTTTCCCTTAGCTTTCTAAGATAATCGAGCCTTGTATATCTTCTCTTAGACTTTAACTCAAACGTGCTTTTATGCATTGTAGTAGGAGCAGAATCCCAGAACCTTTAAGAAGCTTACGATTTCAAAGCTATTACAACTAGAACCTCAACTTTACGGTAGCTTGCTGTAATACCGTTTAAGTTTTTCCAGAGGACTTAAAACGCGCTAGAAGACCCTTTCTCTACTGCTAACTAGAGTGCTGACTTGTTATTGTCGTTTTTTACATAGAGATCGGCACCATTTTTGATTAAGAGCTGCAAAACTACCTTAGACATAGCGGCGAAATGCAGCGCAGTTTCGTTTCTCTTATCTTTTGCGTGAATATCCGCACCATTCTTAACTAGAAACTGAACAGTTGCCTTATACCCATTTTTAGCGGCGTAGTGCAGTGGCGTTCTCTCTTTGTTGTTTATTACATTGATATCGGCGCCGTTCTCAATAAATAGCTGGACGACAGCTTCGTTTCCACTCCTAACTGCCTTATACAGTACCATATTATCGCGGTCATCCTTTACTTTAGCATCAGCGCCGTTCTCAATAAGCAGCCAGATAATAGCTTCGTTTCCACTCCTAGCTACCTTATGCAGTACTATATTATCGCTGCAATCCTTTGCGTTAATATCGGCGCCGTTCTTAATAAGTAGCCAAATAATAGCTTCGCTTCCACTCCTAGCTGCCTCGTGTAGTACTATGTTATCGCTGTAACCCTTTACGTTAACATTAGCGCCGTTCTTAATAAGCAGCTAGACAATAGCTTCGTTTTTACTCTAGGCTGCCTTATACAGTACCGTGTTATCGCTGCAATCCTTTGCGTTAACATCGGCGCCGTTCTCAATAAGTAGCCAGACGACGGTTTCGTTTCCACTCCTAACTGCCTCGTACAGTACTATATCATAGCTATAATTCTTTACCTTAGCATCGGCGCCATTCTTAATAAGCAGCTAGATAACGGCTTCGCTTCCACTCCTAGCTACCTTATGCAGTACTGTATTATCGCTGCGATTCTTCACGTTAATATTAGCGCCGTTCTTAATAAGCAGCTAGATAATAGCTTTACTTCCACTCCTAGCTACCTTATACAGTACCGTGTTATTGTGGTTATCCTTCGCGTTAATATTAGCGCCGTTCTTAATAAGCAGCTAGACAATAGCTTTGCTTCCACTCCAGGCTGCCTTATGCAATACTGTATTATTGCTATAACCCTTTACGTTAACATCAGCGCTATTCTTAATAAGTAGCTAAACAATAGCTTCGTTTCCACTCCTAACTGCCTTATATAGTACTGTGTTATCGCGGTTATCCTTTGCCTTAGTATTAGCGCCGTTCTTAATAAGCAGCTGGATAATAGCTTCGCTTCTACTCCTAGCTACCTTATACAGTACCGTGTTATCGTAGTTATCCTTTGCCTTAGTATTAGCGCTGTTTTTAATAAGTAGCTAGATAACGGCTTTATTTCCACTCCTAGCTACCTCGTGCAGTACTATATTATCGCGGCCATTCTTTGCGTTAATATTAGCGCCGTTCTTAATAAGCAGCCAAATAATGGCTTCGCTTCCACTCCTAGCTACCTTGTGCAGTACTATATTATCACGGTTATCCTTTGCCTTGATATTAGCGCCGTTCTTAATAAATAGCTAGATAATAGCTTCGCTTCCATTTCTAGCTGCCTTATACAGTACCGTGTTATTGCTATAATCCTTTATATTGATATTGGTGCCGTTCTTAATAAGCAGCTAGATAATAGCTTTGCTTCCACTCCTAGCTGCCTTATACAGTACTGTATTATCGCTACAATTCTTTGTGTTAATATCGGCGCCGTTCTTAATAAGCAGCTAGATAATAGCTTTGCTTCCACTTTTAGCTACCTTATGCAGTACCGTGTTATCGCGGTTATCCTTTATATTAACATCAGCGCCGTTCTTAATAAGCAGCTAGATAACGGCTTCGCTTCCACTCTAGGCTGCCTTATACAATACCGTGTTATCGCTATAACCCTTTGTATTGATATTAGCGCCGTTCTTAATAAGCAGCCGGATAATAGCTTCGCTTCCACTCCTAGCTGCCTTATACAGTACTATATTATCGCTATAATTCTTCGCGTTAATATTGGCACTGTTCTTAATAAGCAGCTGGATAATAGCTTCGCTTCCACTCCTAGCTACCTCGTGTAGTACTATGTTATTGTGGTTATCCTTTGCGTTAACATCAGCGCCGTTCTTAATAAGCAGCCAGATAACAGCTTCGCTTCCACTCTAGGCTGCCTTATATAATACTGTGTTATCGCTATAACCCTTTGCGTTAACATTAGCGCCGTTCTTAATAAGCAGCTGGATAATAGCTTCGTTTCCACTCCTAGCTACCTTATGCAGTACTGTGTTATCGCTGCAATTCTTTGCGTTAATATTAGCGCCGTTCTTAATAAGCAGCCAGATAACGGTTTCGTTTCCACTCTAAGCTGCCTTATACAGTACTGTATTATAGCTGCGATTCTTTGCCTTAGCATCGGCGCCGTTCTTAATAAGCAGCTAAATAACAGCTTCGCTTCCATTCCAGGCTACCTTATACAGTATTGTGTTATTGCTGTAACCCTTCGCCTTAATATTGGCGCCATTCCTAATAAATAGCTGGATAATGGCTTTGTTTCCACTTCTAGCTGCCTTATATAGTACTATGTTATAGCTGCGATTCTTTGCCTTAGTATCGGCGCCGTTCTTAATAAGCAGCTGGATAATAGCTTCGCTTCTACTCCTAGCTGCCTCATGCAGTACTATGTTATAGCTGCGATTTTTTGCTTTAGCATTAGCGCCGTTCTTAATAAGCAGCTAGATAATAGCTTCGCTTCCACTCCTAGCTACCTTATATAGTACTGTGTTATCACTGTAACCCTTCGCTTTAATATTAGCGCCGTTTTTAATAAGCAGCTAGATAATAGCTTCGTTTCCACTCCTAGCTGCCTTATGTAGTACTGTGTCATAGCTGCAATTCTTTGCCTTAGTATTGGCGCCGTTCTTAATAAGTAGTTGGATAATAGCTTTGTTTCTACTCTAGGCTACCTTATGCAGTACTATATTATTACTGCGATTCTTTATATTAACATCAGCGCCGTTCTTAATAAGCAGCCAGATGATAGCTTTATTTCCACTCTAGGCTGCTTTATGTAGTACTATATTATTGCTATAACCCTTTACGTTAATATTAGCGCCGTTTTTAATAAGCAGCTAGACAATAGCTTCGCTTCCACTTCTAGCTGCCTTATATAGTACCGTGTTATTGCTGTAACCCTTTATATTAATATCGGCGCTATTCTTAACGAGTAGCTAGATAATAGCTTTGCTTCCACTCCTGGCTGCCTTATATAGTACTGTATTATCGCAGCAATTCTTTGCATTAACATTGGCGCTGTTCTCAATAAGTAGCTGGATAACGGCTTCGTTTCCACTCTAGACTGCCTTATATAGTACTATGTTATAGCTGCGATTCTTTGCCTTAGTATCGGCGCCGTTCTTAATAAGCAGCTGGATAATAGCTTTGCTTTCACTCTAGGCTGCCTTATATAGTACCGTGTTATCGCTATAACCTTTTGCCTTAATATCAGCGCCGTTCCTAATAAGCAGCTAAATAATAGCTTCGCTTCCACTCCTGGCTGCCTTATGCAGTACTATATTATAGCTGCGATTCTTTGCTTTAGCATTAGCGCCGTTTTTAATAAGCAGCTGGATAATAGCTTCGCTTCCACTCCTAGCTGCCTTATATAGTACCGTGTTATCGCTGTAACCCTTCGCCTTAATATCAGCGCCGTTCTTAATAAGCAGCTAGATAATGGCTTCGTTTCCACTCCTGGCTGCCTTATACAGTATTGTGTCATAGCTGCGATTCTTTACCTTAGTATCGGCGCCGTTCTTAATGAGCAGCTAGATGACGGCTTTATTTCCACTCTAGGCTGCCTTGTGCAGTACTGTGTTATCGCTGCGATTCTTTGCGTTAATATCGGCGCCGTTCTTAATAAGTAGCTAGACAACGGTTTCGTTTCCACCCCTAGCTGCCTTATACAGTACTGTGTTATAGCTGCGATTCTTTACCTTAGTATTGGCGCCGTTCTTAATAAGCAGCTAGATAATAGCTTTGTTTCCACTCCTAGCTGCCTTATATAGTGCAGTCTTTCTATAGGTATCCCTTTTATTAACATTAACACCTTTCTTAATTAGTAGTTGCGTATATGTTTCGTTCCTGTTATAAGCCAAATTATACAGTTCCATCTTCTTGCTGATATTACTTAGGTTAACTTTAGCGCTATCCACAATTAATAGCTTCCTCCTTCGAAGCCGCGTTTTATAAGTTTATAGTACCCCCTTAAACTTATTACGTTTCCTCCCTCGTTCTATTGGCGAATATAGAAGTATTAACTAGGAATCTAAAGTATGTCTCTTCTTAAATCTATTCTCATGCGTGGAATTATCTCGGGTACTAGGAGGCGTTTATATAGAATTGTGGAGAGATCTTATTAAAGCTACCTAAGCTCTAACGTTAGAAGGAAACTTTCCTAGGATTTGTTTTATCTTATTACCTATACTACTAGCTCTTATAGTCAATAACTAAGCAAGTAATCTAAATTAATTAATACTCTTCAAGATAGCCTTATCTCTTCCTTACATAAAGAACTGGACAAAGTAGTAACTGCAGAGATTAGAGACAAGGCGCTAGATAGGTCTAGATACCCCTATTTAAGAGCGAGCAACATTCTTTAGTGGGTATAAGCATAGAAAGACATATCTAGACAGAAGTTAAATATAAGAGCGGGGTAGGTGGCAATACAAAGTAGCAGGGTTCCAACAGATTTGTATATAGATAAGTAAGCAAACACTAAAAGCAAGGTAGTATCTTGCAATATACAAGGCTGTAAAAGGCGGAGCCTACCTAAAGCTACCTCGCTAGCGAGGTTCTAGCGAACTTGCGTACTGCCTACTGCTATAACTTTGTCTAAACTATTATAGTCCCACCCAAAGCTGGCGCATTTTGTATGCTATAGCCAAACTTGCTAACAATTAATTAATTAGGATTAAATATTTTCTAGTACTGATTGTATAATAGAGCACGCTGAGCTTTGTTTCTTATATACTCCGTAAATAACGTTACAGACCCCTAAAAGCACCCAACACGTTATTGACTGGGTGATACAAACTAAAGTACAGACTAGTTGGTTAATACACAATCTTGATTAACTTAAGGTATAAGTGGTCTATATTTTCGGGTCCTGGATTTCAAACCTCCGCCAAGCCAGCTTCTAATTGGTTAGAAAGCCGGCTTCTTATTAGTTAGAAAAAAAGTTACGTATAGTAAGTTGTGGCAGAATCCACGTAACAAACATCAAAATATTATTGACCTAAGGTAACTACACAAAGCTCCATACAAAGCTCTACTAATAGCTTTACAACACCTCTACCTACCCAGTATACTAGCTACGCAGTAAAATAGAGCACGCAGTGCCTAGGGGGGTTAAAGGGGATCTCCCCCTTAAAGCTCTGCTCGAAGCTCTGCTTAAAGCCCTATATAGAGCTCCAAAGCTCTACTAACACGCAGCACTAATATACTAGGAAGTTTCACAAACGTCTTTACAAACGTCTACAATCGCCCATACAATCGTCCGTATAAACGTCTACGATTGTCTCTATAAACGTCTGTATAAACACCTATACAAACATCTGCACAAACGCCTGCATAAATGCCTATACAAGGCTCTGCTCAAAGCTCTATACAAAGTCGTTTATAAGGCCTTTAAAAACAAGCCTAAATATAAGCTCTACTTAAAGCTCTATAAAGCTCTGTATAGAACTACTAAAGCTCTACAAAAGCTCCGCACAAACCTCCGTATAAAGCTCTATAAAAGCTCTACTAAAAGCTCTACCAAAACCTCTACCAAAGCCTCTGTAAGAGCTCTGCCCACACAGTAAATAGAGTATATAGTGCACAGAGGGGGTCTAAGGAGGTCTCCCCCTTAAGCTTAAAGTTCTACTCAAAGCTCCACTTAATGCTTAATACGGAGCTCTAAAGCTCTACTAATACACAGTACTAATATACTAGGAAGGTTCTACAATTGGTTATATAAACGCCTATACAATTAATTGCTATACAATTGTCTCTACAAACGGCTCTACAAACGCCAGTACGAACGCCCATACAATCGATTAATTAAACGTCTATATAATTGCCTATACGATCGTCTCTATAAACGTCTCTACAATTAATCGCCCGTACGAACATCTGCATGCCTATATATAGCTCTATAGAAGCTCTATACAAAGCTTTATATAAAGCTCTATACAAAGCTCTGCAGAAGCTCTACTAAAGCCTCTATAAGAGCTCTGCCCACGTAGTAAATAGAGCATGTAGTGCGCAGGGGGGGTCCAAGGGGGTCTCCCCCTTAAGCTTAAAGCTCTACTTAAAGCTCTACTCAAAGCTTAATACGGAGCTCTAAAGCTCTACTAACACGCAGCACTAATATACTAGGAAGGCTCTATAATCGTCTATATAAACAGCTCTACGAACGGCTCTACGGACGTCTGCACAGTTATCTGCACGATTGCCTATACAAACGCCCATATAAACGCCCATATAGTCAATCAATTAATCAATTAAACACCTATACAATCAATTAATTGAATGCCCATACGAACGATCAATTAAACGTCTATATAATTGCCTATACAATTGTCTCTACAAACGTCTCTGCAATTAATCACCAGTACAAACGTCTATAGGTCTGCACGTGGCTCTATATAAGGCTCTATATAAAGCCCTGTATAAGGCTCTATACAAAGCTCTATATAAGGCTCTATTAAAGCTCTATGCAAGCCTCTACCTAAAGCTTACCCCCTACTATAAAGCAGCCCCCACAGCGCAGCACGACGGAGGTATATATATATTACTTCTAAATTATGTCTAACTTAAGTAGGGCGCCTTAACCACTATAGTAAATCCTTTTAATAAGATAATACTACCTAGTAGTAGAGTTGCTGATAAACAAATAAACAAACCCGCATAGGTTAGAGTCTGGTTAGAGAGCTTGTGCAAGGCGCCTCTACTAGCCTATAAAGCCATACTAGGTGCTTTTAGTGGTCTAAGTGGGTTTGCTTATTTGTTTATTAGCAACTCTGCCTAGCAGTAACTAAGGCGCCTTAGCCTTACTACTACTTCTAAATTAAGTAAAAGATCTATAGAGGGGGGAGTCTCCCCTAGAAAACCTTATATCTATATATAAGGCTCTAAGTTATGACCTTGGGTTAAAGTTTCCATAAGGTACCTACAATCTACTTATATTAATAATATACCCTCTATTTAGTTTTTAAAAGGACAAAAGCCCACCGCAGGCGCAAGAATATACAAGGAATAAGTAAAATTTCTCTAAGGAACCGAAATTGCGGGCTATAAGTCCGTAATTTCGGAAATTTTCCTTGGAAAATTTTGCTTATTCCTTATATATTCTTGTTGATTAATTATTAGCAAGTCTAGGGCCCAGGGGAAGTACGCAGAGGCAGAGGCAATGCATTAAGAGACACTAGCACTAAAAGAGACAGCGTTGGGCAAGGAGCACCTATACACGCTAATAAGCGTCTACTGGCTTGCTTATCTATTGCGCCACCAACACCAGTATAACGATGCTCTATCACTCTATAGATAGGCCTGCGCTAGCTATCAGCTTACACTTAGGCTGAATTATCTAACTACTCGAGCGTGCTCACACAATTACGCTTCCGTTTAACAGTTGGCAAACAAGCAAGCTGTAGTAAATGATAGACATAAGCTTACAGACGCAGAGCCTACGTGGGCATGTTTAGATTTTAAAGATTCTAACAATTCTAACATGGCCGAGTTGGCGTCAAAGCTGGAGAAGTAGAAGTTTAGGGAATAAAGATTATGTAAAGATTATATTAGGCGTTTTAAATAGTTTAAACACTTAGAAAAAAAACAATGCAGATACTTTCTTAGGGTGATTTGTTAATGTAGAGGATAGGTATTAGTTAGCAGAAGCTAGCGCAAAGGAGGAACAGTAGGGCTTGGTAAGCATGTTTTAAAATAAGAAGAAACGGTATTAAAGTGGCACGCTATCAAATATTGCCACTATAAGCAGGGAGGATGGCTGTTCCGCTCCGGCCATAACCTTGTTTAAAAGGCGTTTAATTTTTAAACGCGAATAAAGGGAGAGGTTTAAACACTACAGGATGGTATATAGGGTGGATGCCAAGAGTTTCTAATAGCGGGGCAAATGCTAGCTAGTACTAGATGGGATCTCCATAAGGGAACTCAGAGTAGAAAATTTATTTCGCGATCCGTAAACGCGTGGCGCGGTCTCTGCAGACCGGCTAGCTTAAGGGACTATAGTCGAGATCCGTTATAAGTAAGTAGGTGTGTTTGCTTATCCATTACAACAGACAAGACAACGCAAATAGCACTAATATAAGGAAATTAATAGAGCTTATACTAACTCAAATGTTTTAGAAAGCATTGGCAAGAAAGTTGTTATCTTAGGCAGTGCCATTAAACGTACCAAAACAACTGCTTCTGCTATAAAAGCCCATAACCTTTGTCAAGTGCTTTTGATTTTTATATTTGAGAATAAGTATATCCGCGGCTCTAATGCTCGTTAGCCTAGGCTTCCACTCCACCCAGTATTTAAGTGCACCATTTTCGGTTACACCTTCCAAAATTTAGTTTGGTCTTCTTAGGAATCTAGTAGGCTATTCGTCTTCGCTTTTATAATCTGAGCTGTTATCAGAAATATCCATAAAGTGGGCTTCATTGTCACCTACTTGGCTGTTAGTATAATTGAAAGATCTATAATTATCCGGCTATCTTACTAGGAGGCATTGGAGAAACGTGCTTAACACTAGCGACTATATTCACGGGGTCAGACGAGCCTATTATTGGGTGAGAAGATTAATAAGCCAAACTTGAAATATAGGGCTAGCCTTACTATAGCTTTCCGCATAGTCTATTCCTAAGATATGCACATCCTTATACTCTTAGGTGTCGTAGGGATGCGAAATTTCCATTCCGGATATTTGGGCAGGTAAAGATAGTATTCCTACCTATCTAGAATTGGACAGCTGCGAGTGGTCCTTAACTGGAGAAAGCATGGCTAGTAAGAGCTTAGGGCCAGTATAAAAGAATTAAGAATTATAAGTGCTGTAGAGCAAAAAAAACTGCGCAATAGCGCCCTTTATGCCCTTGTAGGACTAACGCCAGAAGCACAGCTCCGATCTAAAAATATTAAATCACGTAAGCTGCTTTGCCGCAACACTGAGTTATATCAATAGTTATAGGATAATCTCTTTACCGCCTATAGCTTCTGGGTATTCGGGGGGCTGATGCCTCTACTAGCATCTAGTATCTAAGCCTCTTCTCATAATATTAAATAAATCCCCTGTTTAATTCTAAGCGCAAAACTTGGCTTGGCCGGATTATTAACTTTGAATGATAATTAACTATTAGGGCTACCCCTGAACACTAGTATATATAAGCCCTTATCCGGTTCCAGATAGAGTAGGAACTATATTCCTAAACTTCTTCTTAGTTACGTCAGAGGTGGCTAAATACGCCGCAGCTTTATCTCCTAACTCCTTACTTACACTACATGCCTTAAAAACCGTAGTACGGCGCTTAGAAGGCGGCATTGCTTTCACCTATATTATATAGATTTAGGCGGAAACATTAATCTTAGAGTAACTTACACGATCCCAGTTAATAAATTTATGCAAACTTCTCTAGCCGTTAAAGTGTGTGGTGTTTATGTAAGCTTCTTTATGTTAATGCTAACGGGAGCTAGAGTATTAAGACTACTTATAATCTAATAAGCAATGACAGCTAAGTACTGCTTATAAAGCTAGAGACTAGTGCGCCAGTTCTTCCACACTAATATAATATGTTTTAGTTAGGTATTTATATTTAGTAACAGCTCAGCCAATAATTACCCCTAGCAATGCCTCCTTTAATTTGAACAGCCACTATTAGATTTAGTCTAGCAGCCTGCGCTTTTAGGCATAGACAGCATACTAAGTAAGGAGTAATTATAGCTAACGGATATTATACGCCAGCTTTAGGGTAAAGGGGCCGCTGATATACTTCGCCTTGTTTAGGCAATATTAATCTCCCTTTCTAAACTTAGTCTTAGCTCAGCTAAGCAGTAGAGGAAATGTTATAAAGGTGGCATTCGCCTTACCTCTAAATGTCCTTAGATTAAGCTAGCTTTTCCCCAGATACTAAGCCTTACTAAAATATAGCTCTTTTCTGTGCTTGTTAAATAAGTCCTATTATATATATGCCTCAGACAAGCCTAAATTGGATTGCTAATAATTCTCGCAGGTCTATAGGAAGAGCTTAGGAGACAATCTATATATACCACCCTGGCGTTATATATTTCACACCTTGTAATCAAGGATGGAAAGAGGATAGTAATAAAGATAGTAATAAAGAGACGGTAGTTTTAAACAACAGTAATAAGCTGCGGACTTCTAGCCACCCTATTAATAGATTGCGCTGGAGTGACCTAGTGGAAGGGCGAATTAATACTACTAACATCGATAAACCGAGCCGGAGTGACGATAATGGATCATTGAGTAACGATGGAGAACTTAGGATTTGGCGTAATTTAGTAAGCAAGACTCTATAAGTGCAATGCTATACAGAAGAATAAAGTAGAAATTTAACAAGAAATTGTAGAACGCCTGTAGAACGCCTAGTGGTCTGTTTATATTCTAAAACCCACGCTTTCGTCTCTTTTAGCTTGACCTCTTCCAAGCTCTATACAATTTATAATAATCTCTTAAGTCTCTTAACACGGGCAGAAGATTTTATTTGCCATGTCGCCGATAAAGGACGACTAATATATAATAATAACCCTAAACTCTATAAGTTTCTTTCTAAGCTCAAACACTTACATCCTAAGCAAGTACCAGTCGTGTTTAAGGTTAGTGGGCTTATAGATTTATATATTAAAGAGTTAAAGAATAATGTCCAGTGCATACTCTTTAGCGCTTATTCTATCTATTGCAATCTGCTAAGTGGGATTGTGTACCTCTACCAGTGTGGTGGGAAAGGGTTAGGAGGAAGTATAATAGGACTTCTACTTATCACCAAATTCGTTAGGCTTCTCTTATGGGAATTTCTCCAGTTCTTCAAGCCTATAGGATCTATTATATGGGAACTTGTCTAATATGCCAGGTCTATAAGGCTCTCTATATAGAAACAGCTTCTTCTTTATAGTATTGAAGTTATTTTTATTTTCATATATCTACTATTAGTACTTTCTTAGCACCTACTTTATGCCTGCACTTGCTAGAATAGTTTTCCAATCACTACCCTTTTCCTTTAAAGAAGCTTCTCGAATTAGGGCTTAAAAAACGTGTCTACTAATCCCTTTTACAAGTGACTTAAAAATCGTCTTGCCCTCTATTAAGGGTTCCGATGCTGTGTGAATTTACTTTAACATTATGCCGGCGCTAGCAGGGAGGGTGCCGACCCGCTCTGGCCACACCCTTGTTTTTATAGCATTAGTGGCAGGAAGTATTTAGCTGTAAAATAGTGGTATAAGCTTTCTCTATCCTTAGACTTCCTAACCCTTAAAACAAGGCGCAAAGCATCTATTTTTAGAGGTAGATTTCTTAACCAGTTTATGGCTAGGGTTTGATGCGTGCTTAGATATACGCTAAGATATTATATTAGCATTCTTAGCGTTGTTAGTAAGCCAAAAGTATAATTTATGCTTTTGGTTTACCCCGCGTATAAGGGCAGATCTTAGCGAGCTTAGAGGCTAAGGGGAGAGGAAGCGTAGGGAAAGAAGCCCTAGGGGAACAAAGCCCTGGGGGAACAAAGCCCTAGGGGAACAAAGCCCTAGAGGAACGAAGCCCTAGGGGAACGAAGCCCTAGGGGAACAAAGCCCTAGGGGAACAAAGCCCTAAAGGAACGAAGCCCTAGGAGAACGAAGCCCTAGGGGAACGAAGCCCTAGGGGAATAAAGCCCTAGGGGATTATTCCCCTAGGGGAATGGGCAAAGCCAGTTTCGCTAATAACTGTTAAGGCTTTAAATGCCTGTTTTAGACGCCCTATAAAATTCGCCTCCTAAAAATAGAAGACTAAATTTAGTAAGGGCTAGATTTAGGTACTCTAGGATAATACGCCTGGTATTCTCCTTGTACTTCCTATACCTATTAAGCTCCTAGGAGTCTCTAGGTCCTAGGGATAGCCTCCTAAAATTAAGCTCTAAGGAGCCTCTAGATCCTAGGAATAGTCTCCTAGTAGCTTTAGGCTTTTAGGAATAGTCTCCTAGGAGCTGTTAGCCACAGAGGTAGCTTTACCTATAGGTAATATTGACCTATAACGACGGCTGTTAGACATTAGTATTAGCCTAATATCGTCTTATTACACCACCCTCTAGGGACCCCTATAGGGGGTCAATTCTCTTATATATATTAGGGCTCTTAGAGCCACCTTAAATAAGATAGATTACTAGTACAATTCTATGTCTCTACCTATTAGCTAGCTAATGTTATTTATCTTAATACCTGCCTGGCTAAAAGAAGCCTTTAAGTCCTAGAAATAGTCTCCTAGAAGCTTTTAGGTCCTAGGATTAGTCTTCTAGAATCCTTAAACTTTTAGGAAGTTTTAGGTCCTAGGAATAGTGTCTTAAAAGCCTTAAACTTCTAGGAGCTAGGTGCTAGTAATGGCGGCCTATAAAAAATATGCAGCTTAAAAAATATGCCGGCTATAGAAAGTATACGGTCGTGGCGCCTAGGACCAACCTATAGCCTAGGAGCATCACCCTAAGACTAATTTCACTCTAGTGCCATCTAGAGTAGAAATATCCTCTTAGGGTGTCCCCCCTAAACCTATAGTAGGATGGTCTACCTAGCGTCATGCCCTATTGTTAGTGGTTATATAATAGGGTGATGCGTTCCTATGGCTTAGATTAAGGCTCTACACTCTATTAAGCCACATTAGGCAAAGTTTAATTAGTATTGTGTTCCTAAGTCGTTTCTTAGCCTACAATGCCTCTCTCGCTTATAGGCTTAAGTAGTCCATTTTAGATTAGTCCACTTTGGAGCAATCTCTAATTAAGCTTTCCAGTTTCACCTTGGCTTGCTATTACGTATAGTTATATGCTAATCAAAACGGGTATAATTTTCCCCTTATTTACTTATGGGTTGGAGCTATATTATCTATATAGAATTTAAACTCTAATAGCTCCTTACCAAAACTAGTTTACCTAAGGTAAAGTATATAACCAACCCTTACCCTCGCCCCTTACCTTACCCCTCACCCCACCCTTTATCTTATTCTTCACCTTATCCTTTACCTCACCCTTACCTTACCTATCACCCCTCGCCCCCCTAGACAAATTATAGAATCCTAGTTATTACATCTACTCTACTAAATACTGGAACAGGATTGGATGACAATAGACTAAAATAAAATAAAAAGTAGTAAAGAATAATAAGATAAGCGCGCAATGACTAGGAAAAGGTCCTATGTATAAGGAACACATGGTTTTGAAGATGCATTTTATGCTAAAGGGTTACTTCGCAAACGTTACATTTAATCTCACCCTACTGTGGGAGTTTAGAGAGATGCGCTTATCGGAAATGCTTTATAAGAGCAGTTGGAGTGTGGAACTTATATATGCGCTTACTAATTGCGAGCTTTTTATTCCCAAGGTAGATAAAGTATATTTTTGGTCTTTTCTTCTTATACAAAGATGACTTTGCCCTCTCTAGCGCTTTAGCCGCTTCTGAAATCTTAGTATCTTCTTTAATCTTGACTTTGCTAAGGGCAATATCTGTCCTAGATTATCTCTGGTAATAATTCCGCCAATATACTCTGCCTTCCTCGACATTGCAGTAATCTACAACCACATTAATGGCATTATTGCGTCTGCGTATCTCATCTTCTAGTGACACGCTAGGAAGCGTCATAATCACTTAAATAAGGCGTTTGTGTTTAACTAATCTATCATCGCTAAATTCCAAGGTTGCTTTAATATCCTCGCTAAATTTATCCCTAGAAAGTTGCCGCTTAATATTAATTACAGCTTGTTCGTTATCCTAATTCTTCTTAATATTTTCCAATAGCGCATTTCTCTAACATTGCCTTTTATTTGTGATTTCTTAGCTAAGTTTTTGGTATTCTATGCTTCCTGCGGTTTTGTGCTTAAGGCTAAGCTTTAGCTTATTTCGAATTTCAATTAAGGTACGAATGCGCGGGTTCTCGTTTACCAATAAGGATTGTTCTATTATTAGGTGCTATGGCCGCCGCGGGTTAATTAATTGGCTTATTTAGCATACCGCTTTTATTAACTTTTCTTAAGGCTCTAAGCCTTAAACGATTGCCTATGTATCTACACTAACACGCCGCGGAAGGTAGTGCTTTAGGAATGTTCGAGCGTTAGCGTGCTGCATTATTAGGTTCCGGAGGGCGTCACTTACGTTACCTAAGTAGTATAGGCGTTAGAAAGGTTTTAGTAGAACTAGCTCTATACAATAGAACTTACTATTCTTATTAAATGCCTTGCCTGCGCCGTAACAGAGACTATATGGGCGCGCAACCTACCGAAATCCCGTAATTACGCCAAGGTCCTTGATCCAGGGCAAAAGAGTTAAGTATAGTAAAGGCTAGTCAAGTAAGACCTTATGGCCGTAGGGGGTTTTAATCGATCACCAAAATACGGGGATATTATCTAGGTCTAAACAGAGTGGCAATAGCAACTCGTTACGCCTAGGCTTAATATATAGCTTGCTAAGCTGCTCTACGGACGTTAGATTAGGGGGTGCAAAAGCTTAGTTAGTAAAGAGAAGGCCTAGGAGAAAGACATAAGGGCTAAGAATAAATAAAGGGTTAAAAATAATCTTAGGAATTAGAAAAGTATTACTAGTTCTCTATAAGCATAAGGTAAGAGGAATAGGGTAGAAAGAGAACATACACTTCTTTTATGCCAAGATATTCCTTAGTAAATTCGAATATAAACTTAAGCACGATCTTATAAGGCCCGCCTTCTGGGTTGCAAATAAATGTAACCATTATATGTCGGTAGCATAGATTAAGAAGAGCTTTAGGTCAGCTTGCAGTACAAAAGCCTAGCTATAGCAAGAAATGGACTTGTATCTAATATTGTCCAACTGCATATCTCTTCCTTGTTGTAACTAAGTTAGTCTTAAGAACTAGGGCGAGATCCTCCGCGTCTATAACAGTCTTTTCTCGCTTTTTCTTACTTAAGCCATGTTTCTTTACCAGTTTCCAAAGTACCTAAGAAAGATATCTTAGCTCCGCCTTACCTTACTAGGTTAAAGGGTTAACTAGAAACGTAATTACCTTATACATCTAGCGGTTTAGTTTGCTAGGAATTTTCCCACTAGTCGCTTTCTTGTATATAAGGCAATAGTACTTCTAGTATAAGCCAAGCAAGCTAGAAGCCTTCGTCCCGCGCCGTTTCCTACCCCCTTTCCCTTGTTTTTGATTTAGAAACCAGTTAAAGAAGCTATAAAGAAGTTAAAGCAAGAGGACTTAGTATATTTTCTTAGGGTCTTTCCCTATGTAGGTGCAGTATCTAGAAATTATTAGCTCTCCGCCAAGTCAGGCCTAAGAGAAAGCCGCTAAATAGGTTATTACTTACTAATACCAGTGCTCTTTAATGCGGTTAAGGAGATTTATACTACCATCGGCATAGTCCTGCGTCGTGAAATCGGATTCCTCAAACTCTTTTAACTGTTTAAGGTAGTATTCTGGTGGATGGTCTTGATCCTTATAAAGCCATGCTTAAGCGGGCTCTTCACAAGCATCGTTACAGTTAATGCCACTGTCGGCGTTGCAGTCGGCGTCACTATTGGCATCACTATCGGTATTACTGTCGAAGACGGTCGGTTCTGTCCCGTAGCTGTTACCATCGCTGTCCGTGTCCATGTACTCATCGTCGGTGACGCTAGACGACGAGCTGCGATCCGATAATTGAGCGCGCCGCATTCTAGGGAGTTGGAAGAGAACTTAGGGCAATAACGGCGGGAAGGATATAGAGAGTAATGTGGGGTTAAGAAGATGGGAGGGTAAAGAATAAGAGAAATGGGGCCTAGGTCAAACGGATTAGAGGTAGGAGCCATGGAGTATATATAGGTTCAGCGCCAGGCGCGTGGAAGGGTCACACTTCTGGATAAACTGGTCTGCCCGTAAAATAGGGCACAGGGGGGTAAGCGAGAGGCTTAACGTTAGACTGGCAAGCAAGAGGCTTAGGGCGGCGGGGAGTTTTTGGCGACGCGACCTCTAAAAACGGCGACAGAACCCTCTAAAAACGGCAGTCAGATCTCCATTTTCTTTTTTAATAGAGTAAAGTTATATGCGTTAATTAAATTAATCTGTTTAATTATAGGTCCTATTATATTAATTTTAGGTTATAGTTTAAATATAAATTAAGGGTCTTATTTATAGGTTACATAGAACAGTATTACGCCTATTAATACGTTTATTATATTATTTGCAGTAAACTTAGCTAAAGGCAGCTATTTTTCCCAGTTATCTTATAGGTAGGAATAGTATATTTATAGGGATTATTCTATAGTTATATTTACAATTTTAGTTTAACTATCTATCTCTAGATAAAATGCAGTTAAAAGTTATATTTAAATGCTTAATTATTTATATAGAGCTTACCAGAAGTCTAAAATAAACTAGCCTTTATAGTTGGATACTATTAAGTTAGAAAGTCTATATAGCATAAAGACGTACTTAATAAAATATTTAGCTACTAATATCGCGTTAATTAAGTCTATAGGTATTATATATTGTATTTTTATAAAATGGTTAATAACTACTATAATATTTATAAACCTATTACTACTAGGCAAGTTAACTATAAAGTTAATTAAAATGTTACGCTATCTTTATATTAGAATTAGTAGCAGTTAAAGTACTCCTTACTTCTTTATATAAGAGGGTTTTCCACATATATATATCCTACATGCTTAAATATATTTTTATATAATAATAATAATAATTCATTGCTTAACGTCCGATTCGGATCCCTATTAGGCCTACGCGGACTACTCCTTATATATATATAGGGAGAAAACTCTATATAAGAAAACCCCGTGATCCATCTCCCCGCCTTTTAGGACTTGCCTACATAGCGTCTATAAGGTCGCCTGTATAGCGCCTGCAAAGCGCCTGCAAGTCACCTATAGTGCTTTACTACCTTACTTTTTTGACCTCCTTAGGAACTACTGCTGCCGTAACAAGCCTATAGACGCGCTAGTATTACAAACTTAACTCTACTACTATAGGGTCATTAGCGGGCGCCTAGTACTTGCCCCTTTACCTTCTATTACTATTTTCTTTACGACCCAGAACTGGTCTAGTATATTTTAGCTAATAAGCCACTGGGTAACCGCCTTAAGACCTTTTTATATTAAGAGTAGTGTGTTATAGTTCTCTATACTAGCTACTAAGAGTATTGCTTCTTAGTTAGTGCGTAAGGGGCATAATAGTATTACGTGTTTTGGTGTCTATCTTAGCCAGCCATATTCGCATCTTAGGCTACCTACTAGGACGCCTACCTAGTAAAGCCAATCTTTTAGTCCTATTATTCCTATTCTTAAAAGTGTTACCATTATATTTTCTGCCTTTATTAGGCCTTCTTAGAGCCTTTAGGTATTTACCCCCTATAGCATTAACCACGCTATAGCCTGGGTTCCTCTTACCTAAGATAGCCTCTATACCTTTAACTCCTATATACCTCTCCAGTATTAGTCTAACTAGTATTATATTGCGGTAGATAGTTTCCCAGTACTCTTTTATACTCTACTTTAGCTCCTTTCTCTCTCTTATTATTATCTTTACTAGTCTCTTACGCGTCTTCCTTTCTCCTCTATATAAGCCTAAGCCCTAATACGGCACCATTCTTCTTCTACTTTTTCTACCTGTTTCTCTAATATATCTTCCCTACTTTGGGGTTGTTGGTTAGATCTCCTATAGAGCACCCTAGAGTCCCTCCATAGTTTGTTTAGGCGTGTCTTAATATACTTTATAACATTAAAGTTACGCTCCTTTTACGCCTTTTATATTGCCGCGGCTTTAATATATAATTATAGGGGGGGTAGGTAGTTATATATTAGCTAGTAATATAGTAGAGTTTAACATACCTGCTTATTTAGGCCTCTACCCCAGTTTTATAGTACTTTAGTCCCAATCTATAAGCAGTTAGCTGCCACCACTAATTGTAGGGAGCTTTACCAGTTCTTTTAGATATCTTATAACGGTATTACCTAAGTACTAGTCTGCCCCCTGGTAGTCTATATAAGAGTTTCCTCTTAGAGTTAATACGCTTTCGCATGGCTTAGGAGCCTTCTATAGCCTCTAGTTTCACGCCTTTCTTTATTATTTCCGCTAGCGTGGGTATAAGCTGCCGTTTCTAAGGGTCGCAACTCCCATTTTTGCGCCTACTAACGTAATCCTATAGGGGCGTCGTAGCTGCATCCTGTAATATAGTTGGGTACACCTTCTATAGACAAGGCCAAGCCACTACCTCTCCCGCCTAAGTAACTTCTATTTACTCCTTAAGTATATCTTACCGGCGAGCCGCCCTAGAGGCGAACGGTTCCGTCTATTAATATACTAACACGCGCATCTGTTCTCTTAAGCTACGTAGTAATCTCTTTAGCTAGGGTGTAATCCTACCTGCCTACTAGGTGCACTAAAGGTTAGAGCCTAGTTAAGGGGTAAGGTCCTTAGAGCCAGCAGTAGCTACTATATACTACGCCCCATAGGAAGCCAGTAGCAATATAGGGGCGCAACACCCTATATACTACTAGTTCCTATTTCGTATTGCCTATAAGAGTCTCCTTATAATAGGCCGACCGTGTCTTGCAGGAGAGGGGCTGTAGAGACACTAGGTCCCGCACCAGACAACCTACTCCCCCCTCTCCTACTAACTAAGCTTATGTCCCCTCCTTTTATAAGCTAGCCTGTATCTTTAACTATTAAGTCCTCGTCCAACTGGCCTGTGTTTCCCCTATAGCCTCCCCTATATGTATGCATTAGGTTGCGTGCACTACGCCTATTAAGACCCTCCTGTGAGTCGCCTTATACATATGCGCGTCAGGTTACGTGTACTACGCCTATTAAGACCCTCCTGTAAGTCACCTATAAGTCAACAAGAGGTTAAACGCCATGGGGCCGTCGAAGCTAGCCTGTGTTTCCGCTGCCTAGAGCTTTGCCCGTGTTTCCACCTCGTTGAGCCGTCTGGTTGCCGTCGCGTTGCCGTTGCGTTGCCGTTATCCAGGTCGCGCGCACCACGCCTATTAAGACCCTCTTCTGAGTCACCTGGGTGTATTGGCAGGTAGTTATATATTAGCTAGTAATACAGTAGAGTTCAATATGCCTGCTTATCCAGGATACCGGATAGGCCCTCGTAGAGGGGCCTTAATAAGTTCTCTAGGCAGGGCCTTAACAAGTTCTTCGTGGTGGCCTTGGGGCCTTAACAAGTTTCGTACAAAGTATCTGCGACGCGTTAACCTTAACAAGTTCTTTATAAAAAGAGGTTCCCTACGCCCTTGCCGCGTTCCTTTGCGATCTCAGAGCTAGTGCAAGCCCAAGGGTGTCCTGTTATACGCCTAGGGCGCGTCCACGTCGACTGGCTGAATAAGGCCAGTTTTGGGCCTGGCTGCGAGCCAGGTAGTTATACGTCGGGCGGTTTTCGTATCCTAGTTTCCCTTGATGGGCCTCCCTAGGTGGTAGAGCAGGAGCCCTAAGCGGAGGCAGTAAGGCTCCTGGTGGTGTTGAGGGCGATGCGTACGCGTCATGGGCTTACTGTCTCTTGCAAAAGATCGGGAACTCGCTTAGAGCCGAACATCGCGCATCGCCCCACCCTATCAAAACGATATACCCCCTATAACTTTACCAATATATCTTTATATTTTATAGATACGGCCTTATTTTATAGTCTTTTACTAGAGCTATAAAACTAGCCCTTATTTATATAATTTTGGGCTGTTTTGGTGGAGTTATAGGGGGTGCTTATTTTTAGGCATAGAGGGGTCGCGCAGAGCCTCAA
>Ga0307507_10002584_pt1 | contig 37465 bp, 30 predicted proteins | sample 7_EM_MG_FD_207223 | JGI IMG/M metagenome (GOLD analysis project Ga0307507, IMG submission 207223) | Populus trichocarpa ectomycorrhiza microbial communities from riparian zone in the Pacific Northwest, United States - 7_EM | ecosystem: Host-associated > Plants > Roots > Unclassified | place...
TTTTGATATTGAGGTCTTTTGAAGCTCGCTGCCAAGACGGGGAAACTCATACTAATCTATATGAGGATTTCCGCCCGAGAGGCGTCACTAGTAAGGCGCTAACAACCGGAATTGACGAGGTGGTGTACACCCAAGCGAACAACCAGCCGATCTCAGTAAGCGAATACACTCAAGGATCCCCTCTCCTACCTACACCTCCTAACCGACTACACTGGCGGCGCGAAGAAATTCCGGAGAGAATACGTTAATTAGCCTAAAGAGGTAAAAAGCTAACTAATAAGAGGGCGAGAAGATTTGATAAATAAGAGTGTGAGAATATTTAATAAATAAGAGTATAAGAAAATTTGACGAATAAGAGGGCGAGAAAATTTAACAAATAAAAGGGCGAGAAGATTTAACCAATGAGGGCGAAAAAATATTTGACCAACGAGAGGGCAAGACGAGCGCAACCCTTCGGGCGGTATTAAACTCCTTTCGGAACTAACGTTCCTCCAGGCATATGAAGCTTTTGATAGAGGCCAAACACCATAGTATTTTGATATAAGCTTATTCTTTGGAGCTGAGTCGCTCAATATGAGGTTTCCAGCACTCATCCTTTCTGCAGAACAGTATTTTGCATACACTGCCATTGCGGTAGGTATTTGATTGCTGGAATCTATATAGATGTACGTGTCGTAGACAAAAAAGCTAGACACTAAAATAACTTCCTAAATTTACAACCAACAACCTATATCTAACTTCTTATATCATAAAGGTATATTACAGCCACTATATAGAATAGATAGAGAAGCTTAATATCAATGACTTTGTAGTTTTTTTAAGATAATTAGACGTAGAGAAATACGTGAGTTTTAGCAGTAATTAGTTTTAAGTTACCACCAAACTAACGCCCATACGCTCCCAGAATCTTCGTGGAAGATTTTTGGATTAGGAGCAGCACAACGTCCGTACGCCCCAAACAATCCACGAAGGGTCTGATAAAGGACATCCACACGAGCCTCCTGTGATCACGTGATAGCTTCGCTAGTATATAGATTCGTTCTTTGGAAGCTTTAAAATTGGTGATCGTTAAGCGTTAATCTGAGCGATTTAATTGGTCCAAATCCCGAGGACCTAAGGAGAAGGGATAGCAAGCTGATTGCATCCGCGGAATCCGAGATTGATCAGCTATGACATCCAGCCGTGCCATTAGTCACGCCGTAAGTAAGGAGAGCAGTACCGCGAGTCACCTAGAGCCATGAAATCCGAAGTAAAAGAACCGAAGTATTATATACCTACAGGGCGCGCATCCACACATCCGGCAAATAAATATATTCTGAAGGCGTCTTGCAGAAACGTTGGGCGTTGACCTCGGAGGCTCACACACGAGCACGCTGTACAACGCCAGCGCTAAAGCCCGCCCTTGGCTGGCAGACGGCCCCACGCAGCAGGGAGCTTCCCTGGCTATGTCACAGCAAAAGCCCCCAAATCCAAAACACCACATTACCAGCTGCACTCTCATTGCTGCTCGGGACGCCCGCAGACAACACAGCCAGGGCACACCCGCTCGGGTTTCGGGAAGTAAAAAACTGCAGGAAGGGCTGGACCCGGCGGTGTAGAAGCACGTCGTGCTTTTTCCTCTCAACCCAGGCGGGCGGGCTGCGGGCTGGGCATAGGGCGCTTTTTGCAGCGGCACTTCAGCCCTAAGGCTCAATATTTCGGAGTCCGACTGTGGGGGAAGCAGACTACCTCATAAGCCGCCCCCAAATACGATTTCTTACGCCCTTTTTTTTTCCTCTTCTAGTCGTCGCTCGTTTAGAGCCGTTTATACATACATAAACTTTAAAGACCTCTCTTTCTCTTACCGTCGTAATTACCTGTCAGCTCGCCTTTATCCGCTCTTGATAAGACGCTCATAAATCTCACCGCCAACATTACCTCTCCTTTCCTCACTTAACCCTGCTCTCACTCCCAACCCACCACCGCCACTACAACTATGCCCGCCTCAATCTCCACCTCAAACCCCCCAGCCGACCCCTCCCTCTCCCTTCCCCGCCTCCTCTGCCTCCACGGCGGCGGCGTCAACGCCGCCATCTTCGCCGCGCAGTCCCGCTCACTGATAAAACACCTCTCGCGCTCCTTCCGGCTCGTCTGGGCCGACGCGCCCTTCCTCTGCCCACCGCACGCCGACGTCATCGCCGTCTACGGAACCTACGCGCCCTTCCGGCGCTGGCTGCGCTGGCTGCCCGAGCACGCGGACATCGACGCGGACAGCGCGATCGAGGAGATCACGTACGCGCTGCGGCTGGCGATGGAGGACGACGACCGGGCCGGCGGCCGCGGCGAGTGGGTCGGCCTGATGGGGTTCTCGCAGGGCGCGAAGCTCGCCGGCAGCATGTTGCTGGAGCAGCAGGCGCGGGAGGCGCGCGCCGCGGCGACGGGGGAGGGTGTCGGGGTCGGCACATGTGGGGTTGAGGGCGTGCGGTGGCGGTTTGGCGTGCTGTTGGCTGGGCGGGCGCCGTTGGCTAAGCTGAACGAGGAGATTCAGCATAGTAGGGCGCTGGTTGGCGCCGAGGCGATTTCGGAGGGGTTTGGGTTTGTGGATGAAGTGGAGGAGGAGGCTGTGTTGAGGACCCCGACGGTCCATGTGCATGGCATGGCGGATCCCGGGCTGCATCTGCATCGGAGGTTGCTGGAGCAGTATTGTGAGGAGGGGAGCGCGACGCTGGTGGAGTGGGATGGCGCGCATAGGATCCCGATTAAAGGGAAGGATGTCGAGAGGGTTGTCAACGCGATTTATGATGTTGCGGAGAAAACAGGCGTGCCGGTTACGAGGTCGGTATGAGGCCGTGCGTGGATTTTTAGGGGAGGAAGAGGTAAAATGCTTTGAGAGGGCGTTATTGCTGGGCGGAGTTCTTATACCTAGACTGTGGAAGGACATTGACATGTTTGCTGCTTGGACTTTTATAGTTATAGGCAGAGTGGATGTGGAAATGGCATAGGGAATCATGAGTACAATCATCTCGGCAACACTATAGAAGTGCGGATGCGAAAGCCTAAAAGTTGGCTGAGGATGGCGATGCAGTGCAGCAGGCTGCTTTGGAAGCTAGTCGCGGAGTTCATGTGATCAGAGTGTAGTATTTCTTGACGGTGGGCTACGCTCTAGGCAATACTGCCGCATGTTTTGGGGGATTATTGAGAATATGAAGAGTCCAACGAATTCTAATCATCTAGTCTAGGCGTTGGGCTCTACAAATCGCCAGCGAACACTCCACTAAGGTCTATAAATTCGGGACTAAACGGTTAAAAATAACAAGATCTTTGCATTTTTGCATTTCTGAACGCTTCATACAAAGCAAACCAAGAGCTTCCATGCCCATTTTATTGTCTTCTGCACCGTACGAACCCTAATCTGAACAAAGCTAGGCTCCAGCATCAAAATCTCCGAAGGAAATCTACTCATCCAACTGTACATAGTTTGCAGGGAACAGGCCTGAGTTGCCGCCGTAGTGTCCAAGCCACCAGTCTTCGTCTGGGAATTCCTGCAAAGAAGTCAGTTTTGCTTTTTCATATTCTATGGGCTGCGGAAGCCAGGAGTAACACTCACCACATCGGTAATGGTCGCCCCATCTGGGAAACTCAGCTCGTTGTCTTCAGCAGCCTCGTAGTCGTAAAGCGCCGTAGCTGTTGGTCCTTTCCCACCGCCAGCATGCGGCGGGCCGGTAGGTGGCGCTGGTGCTTCAGGTTCTACGCGCACTGGCATCGGCGGCGGCTGCTCCTCCTCGGCATCATCCCCCACCAGCTCGACATAATTGCTCGGGAAAAGCCCTATTTCGCCCTGCGAATTCTGGCCTGTCCACCAATCATCGTCCACCATCTCGATATTGGTGACATATTCGCCCTCTCGCAGCTCGAGTTCGTTGTCTTCGGCCTTCTCGTAATCGTATTGGACGAGCGCACGCTTGCCTCCGCCATATGATTGGGCTGCGACCACAGCAGCGCCAGCACCGGCTCCAAACGTCGCTGCAGCTGCAGCCACGCCTGCCGCGCGCGCAGGATCTAACGCTTCAACATTAGGTTCCGGTGGTATGGCACGGGAAGCGGAAGCAGCGTGCTCAAGGGATTGCGTGGGCATTGGAGGATGCTCGAAGCGCTCCTCGGGAGGCGACATTTCCTGGGGTTCGGCGCCCCGACCAACAGGCATTGCGATGCGGACGGGAGAGCCCGAGGGCTCAGGACTTGGGCTGCGGGGCTGGCGTGGAGGCGATGGCATGCGTACGTGTTGCTCTGCTGGCAACTCATCCTCTTCTTCTGCAGGTTGGGTGGGGCGGGTCGGCAGACCCGGAATAGGAATACCGCGACCAGACCCAGCGTTTGGCTTGCTAGACAAATCCATTGGTGGTGGAGCGGGTGCCTGAGGCTCTGGGACTGTTCGCGTGGTAGGTGCACCCATTGGTGCTGCGCCCTTGAAGCGATCTCGAATGGCACTGACACCTCCTACGGGCGACGTAGGTTCTTCTTGTGGCTGCTCTTGGCCGGTGTTTTGTTGGCTGAGGCTGCTAGACGCAGATTGACCTGTTCGGGTTGTTTGTACAGGTGCCCATGACTTTCCTGTGTAGCCGCTCTGCCATCCACCTCCACCACTTTTTTGGCTAGGTAGAGGGGATGTAGGGCCACCAAAGCCTGAAGATGGTGACTTATCACCTGTGCCACTCATTCCACGTTCACGGGCCTTTTTTTCCGCCCAAATTTGAGCGGGTGTCTTGCCGCCTTCATCTGCAAACGTTCTGCTCGCTGTACCAACTGGCGCTGGGGCAGCAGGTGTTGCGCCAAAAGGCGTGGGTGTAGGAGCCTTGGTTCCAGTGAAAGCAGCAGCACCGCCAAATTTCTTTGCGACCTTGGGCTTTGGTAGTGAGGTAAGTCGTTCAGATTGCGAAAATGTAGCTGATCGTTCCGCAAGAGATTTTGGCGCTTTAGGCTCATTGTTGGAAGGCGGTGGTGCTCCAGCGGACGGGCCCTGTGCCTTTGCACGTATGGCTGCAATATCAACTTTCCCAACCGGTTCATAAGCGCCTTTGACAACAGTAGGCCGATCATCCTGGCCGCCCTCTTTAGCCTGACGTCTGAGTGCAGCAATGTCGACTTTTCCAATAGGTTGATAAACCCCCTTCACCACATCACTAGGCCCCTCATTAGACTGAGGAGCAGAAAATCGCGAGGGTCCCTGTTTCTGCGAAGTGAGCTCGCTTATGTTTACTTTTGTAGGTTTATAAGCTGGCTGCACTTTCTCGAGTTGTGTTCGCGTCACTGGCGGTGCGTCTGCACCCCACCCATCCTCGTCCACGTTGTAATCTTGCGGCCCGCTCGCGCGTGCTCGGGAGACTAAAGGATTGAAGCCAGCCCCACCGCCTCCAACACGAGTCGGTGTAAATACCGGCTTGGATGAAATAGGGGGTGGGGGCCCTCCTGAAGAGGCCGGCAATGCTGGTCCGCCAGCGTATTTCGAGCCTGAGGCGTCCGCTACTTTTTGTATGATGCCTCCGGGTGTAAGATCACGATCTGATCTTGCGGTAACTTGAACATGGTAACCCTGCAGGCATAGAAAGTTAGTTTAGAGTGAGAGCATACCGTGGAAGACATACATGGAGGAGCTTTGATACAACACCCAGGTGACTGCCAAAATACCCCTTAGTTCGTTCCGGGACACCTTCACCACACTGCAGTCACGGGGTTGTCAGCAAAGCACATTAGCAACCAATGCAGAATGATGCATACCCATGCTATTAGCACACATTTGGGAAGGGTTGTGTTTGGGTCCTTGACTTTCACGAAAGCAAACTGGATTCTGCCGTCGGAGAATTCGTCTATAAGATCGACAAGTTCGCCCTCTGCAAGTTGACCGTTAGCAGTCTCATCTGTTGGCTGGGGCACATTGATTCAACCCACCTCCAGTGCTCTGAACTTTTAGAACACTTTCCTTCCCGCTGTCCTGCTGGAATGCACTGACTAGCGGGGCAGCCACAGTAAAAACGGCCCATTGACCATATGTCGGAGAGCTGGCGGCGGCACCGGATGGAGGCGGGGCATTGGCAATGGACTGGTAGCTCTTGGTGATATTCGGCCCATTGCTAGAGGTATTGAGAGTCGCCATGGCGGAGGGCGAGTAAGACGAACTGAAGAAACGGCAACGGGGATCGTGAATGGAACCAGGTAAGAAAAGAAGCTATGGAGGCTCTTGTACAGAGAGGGAGTGCACACAGAGAGTGGTACGCGAATGGCAGCAGCAGCAGGAGGCTCGAAGCGTCGTGGTGCAGGAGCTTGCTGGCCGTGGAGTTTAGTATATTGGAGCTCTGCCCAGCCAGCTTGTGGTGGAGGGGCCAAGGCTTTGGAGGCACGGGGGTCTGTCATCAGAGGCGGCGGGTTTTGCCGACCGCCAACCCCTGTCCCTCTCGTTGCCGCCTCACTTTCTCTGCTGCCATCATTCGCTCTTACTGCACTTGAGGAAAGTGAAGCTCACCCACTCCTTATATCCAAGACCCTCCGACTCTCTTCTGCCTTGCCATCTGCACCTATCTCATCTTCTGCGCCCAACCCGCCTCTCACGCCGCTCATTGCTCTTCAACAGACCGCTCATTCGCCACACCACCGCTTGATCTCCTGCTGCATTCTCATGCCGCAAAACCTCCCATCTACATCTCACTTACCCGTATCTTGCGCAAAACCCTCCATGTTGCCAGCTTGCCACGAACCGTGTGTGGAGGTCCTCGCGTGAGGTGGGCCGGGAGATGAGCTGGAGGCGCTATGGAGGAGCGAGAGCCCAGCATAGCAAGCGTTGCATCATCTTCGGACTTGTATTCTGAGTCGGACAGGAAACCCGACGCGCCTGCTAAGGATCCTCAGGATGGATCGACTTCTACAAAGCGCAAGGCTCAGCCTCTCGAATTCGCCCTTGAAAAGAAGCGCAAGCTTCTACATGTCCCCCACTCCCCCTCCGCAAACCTTTCCTGTTGCGCTGGACTTCCGCCAGAAATCTGGCAGAACATCTTTCTTTCTTGCTCTCCCGTAACACTCGGTCGACTGTTGCAGGTGAATCGATCTTTCCATTCCTATCTTACAGATGCCCAATCGGTGTCTAATACAAGGCCTACTTCCGGTCGCCCCACCATTCTCAAACCAGAGTCTATCTGGTCCTTCGTCCGCAATGCACATTTCACAAAGCCTCCCAGACCTCTTCCTAGAATGTCTGAGCTGGAAATGTGGAGGCTTATAATGGGCAAAAAATGCCAGTTCTGCGGAAAGCTAGACCATTCTATCTCCGGAGATAAGCTCTGGGATAAGGGTCCTGGGCCAAATGGAGTCCGCATAGCATGGTCCTTCGGGATTCGATCATGCGGAAAATGTTTGGTTGACCACTGCGACAAGGTATGTTTATCGTGCTAAGTTTTAAAGATGCAAGTATAAATGATTATTATAGGAGCAGACGCTTTTCTTTTCTTCAGCTTCGGTACTCCTTCCAGCGCTTCCATTTGCATTCATCACATCCGACCTTAACCTTATTCCCGTGGCCGCCCTCCATGAGTCATCTACATCTCCTCCAAACCTTGAGATATCGAAATACTACTACAAACCGCACGTCCAAGAAATGCAGCGTGAGCTCGAAGAAGCCCAAAGCCGAGGTTCGGCTGCGGCAGAAGAATGGGCAAAAGGACTTGAATCAAGGGGCAAAGAGACGATGAGCAATTCGGAGCGCTGGGAACGCTGGGAGACAAAATATCAGTGGTGGCTGAAGCATCAAGACTCTAGAAGAACAACTATTTCAACGTCAACATCTCCATCACCACAATACCGCCAACAAACGGGATCGCCAGTTCACCATCCTGTTGCCCCTAGCGTAAATGGGTCGACGGGAACCAGTAAGTGTCCGATGTTTTTGCAAGAATTGGTTTCAAGGCCGCTGCGCCAGGATTCTCTCCACAAAGAAGACTTTTCGCAGGAATCTTTGAGTAGGCCGAATCCTAACCGAACTTTAGCTATAGCACCCCAGCCATTGCCTCCAAAACCGGCAGTGACATCTCAACCTCCTTTTCCAGCGCCGACTCCTTCAGCACCATTCTATCCGCATAAAACAGAGCGGAGCATCCATGATGCCAACGAAGCAAAAGCAGCCCGCAAAGCAGACATCGAACGCCGTTGTCAATCTCTCACCCCTCCCATTCCACCCAACGTTTTACGACATATGGAGTCATTCAAAGCCGCAATTCAAATCTCTCAGCAAATGACACATCAGGGATGGGAGTTGCTCAAACCCCGTCTGCTTGCTCAACGAGCAGCAGCAGAGCAGACTGAAGTTGAACATGCTGCACGTGTAGCTTCCTTACAAAACAGGGTTGCTGACCGCCGTCAACAGGATGCTAGCCTTAAGGAAGTCAAAGAAGTGCTTGATCGCGAGTGGGAAGATTCACAGAAGCCTATTCGTGACCGCCTCAGCTCTTACGCTGATGATTTTATCGCAAAAGAATGGGCATGCAAAGCAATTGATGATGAAAATAGTCCTAGGTTTGCTGCTGAGTTGTTGCTCTATGTCCGCCAGAGGTTCTATGCCGACCTTGCCAAGGAGGATGAGGATTCCTCCAATACTGCCCCTGAGGATGGATTGGACCCATTAAACCGGACCCCTCCTAAGAAGTTGATCCTGGAAAATATGAAGTGGGTATATGATAACAAAATTAAGCCTCTAACAGAACACCGGAAAGAACTTTTCCTCTGCAATGGCAACGGATGCGAAGGTACCCAGAGATTCTATGGATTCGAAGGAGTCATCCAACATTATGGCGCCAAGCACACTAATGCTTTCAGTGTGGGCAATATTGTCGTCCACTGGAGAGAAGCAGAATGGCCAGAGGAACCGCCTTTTCAGGCAGACCCAAATGGATCCCGGAATACCTCTCACACTATACCCCCTGGTACAGGCCATGGAAATTCAGGACACGGCTCATTTCCTTATTATGGTGGGTATTCTCGGGGAACTACATCCACGCCTCATCTGCCGCTTCATCCACCACAGGCAAGCCCTGGTCCCTATCGTCATCCGTATAGAAGTCAACATAATGGGCCATTTCAACCACCACCTCCAAACGTAATGCCGGGACCGAATTACGACTATCAATCTATGCCTCTACAGCCATATGGACCGCCACAGCCTATGGATACTTATAGTTCTTATCAGACAATGGCACCTTCTGTTTATGCCCCAGCTCCTGCCAACCCTGGGTACTTAATGTCTCCCGCGATGCCAGGTGTTCTGAACCCTTCCATGCAAGGAAATGTTCCAGGTTTTCCTAACACATATGGTGCTGGAATTCACACGTCTCCCCACCAGGCTCCTTCTGGCACTGCTACGACCGAAGCCGAGGCCCAGGTGTCGCACCCTGAATATCGTACAACTCTCTACGAGGAGCAAGTTAGAGAACTAGAGCAAATAGCTCGAGACGTCTGGGCAAGCACCTCTGGAATCATGGATCTTCCAAATAGCGTGAGGGTGTATGTGGTGATGCAGCATGTAATTTCCAAGTTTGAGCTCCAATTCAGTCACGCACCTCTTTTGGATCATTTCATAGACGCTCTTCAAAGCAATTCTTCCCTCAAGTCCCTCAAGTCTGCCACTGGCCTTTCCTGCAAAGCATGTCATCTTCAATATCCCCACCAATCTTCAATTCATTCCCATCTGTCTCGAGTTGAAGAAAGAAGGACGTTCAGCGTTCTATCTTTATTCTCTCATTTCAAATCAGATCATCTTGACAGACCTGGAGTTGGGACAGAGTATCAAAATGGCCAACAGTACCCCCATTCGGACTGGAAGGAAGACATGATTGAGCTTCCTAGTGACAGGACTATATTAGGCTTTATTCACGCTCCAGGAATGGATGATGACAAATTGAATATTATTGCTAGAGTTTTTCCTACACTATTTCCTACACCGTTACCAAGGATTGGAGTAGTGGACAGCACTGGTATTGTGTCGGCCTCTCGTACTGGATCAAAGGACCCAAAGGAAGCCGGCGATGCAAGGCGAACTCCTGCAGTCTCAGTAGAAAATTCAGGACCTCCGTCAAATGGATCTCCACATGGACGTTCGCCCCAGGTCATCCCAAGGCCAGGCGAAGAAGAATATGATCCCCTTCGGCCAGCCCTACCCCGAGAGCCAAAGCATCCTATGAGGCCCACCCACAGGAGATCATCGCATCACTGGAGTCCTCCATCGGATGAGCGTAGGCCCGTATTTTACTCTGCGGAGAGATATTACGTAGGTGGTTCGAAAAATCGCTTCGGAGACAATTTCGGCGCTGACAGTCAACATATTCAGCTTGCTAGGGATCCCGTAGATGATGAGCGCAATGGTCCTTCCTGTCATGGTTTTACAGAATTGAGTCCTTCAAGTTCACGATCAATCCGAGATTCCGGACCCGTTTATGAAGGCATCCGAGAGAGGCGTCCAATAATCCTTGAGCGTGAAAGTTACCATGTTCCAGGCCCAAATGGAGTAGTTTATTCCGATCATCCAGGTTTCGATCCTCGGGAGCATGTTCCTTATGCTCGAGAGGTTCGGTATCGAGACGATGATGGGCCGCGTAGTGAATACCGCCTGGCTAGAGGTGCTAATGTCCGTCAGCGAAGCCCATCGCCCTCCAAGGCAGAAATAGAAGCAGAACGTTTCTTAAATGAGTTGGTTCCTGGAGAAGACTACCCCTCTAAAACAGCTGAGCCAAACAGTCGAGATGAAGAGGAGAAGAGAAAAGCGAAATGGGCTGCTGAAGCAGATGTGGAGGATGGATCACGATATACGCCCCCTCCACCGAATATGCCAGCACCCACAGATGATCATCTAGATTCCATACCCCAACCAGGAAGCCTACAGGTGACACCAGGTCCCCCTATCTCCAATGGATCAAGATATGAGGACTCTCGCCAAAATGGCCACCGACCACCAACGCCCGAATCCGGAGGCACATCCAGAAGGCCTGGCTCATACCGTCGAAGAGAAAGACACATGGAACATATACCTTCACGATATGCCAGATACATGAGTGCTGCCCGCGAAGAGCCATACGCTCGCGGCAACAGCATCACCCGTTCTCATAGTAGATACGAACGGAGGTATGACCGATACGATGAGCAGCGCCGCCGCCTTGACCAGGAAACTCCACAACCCAGCGCAGATCCAGAGCCCGAGCGCCATTATTCACGAGATCACAGCGTCGACCAAGGCTATCCTGAGGACCCTTACTACCACCAAATTAGGCACTCACGCCGCGAGTATATTCCTATCGATGACCCTGCTCCTCCCATACGCTATCGCTATACTGGCGACCCAGCCGATGCTCCTCCTCCCACCTTCGTAGAAGATTACGACGAACCTCACACCTACCAATACGTCCGCGTGCACCGCGAGCCCCGCGAAGTGCGCGCGCCCTACCCACATCCGACCAACCGATACGTCTCGGATCGCCCCTCGGGCGAGTCCGACCACTTAATTCAATACGTACCCGTGCCTTACAATCGCGACACCTTGCACCGCGGCGACCCACATTATGATGATCGTCCATACGTTTACTACGAAGAGAGGCCAGCACGACCGCCTTACGGCCCGGAGGGAGGACTAGAGCGGGTTAATTATGAGGCGGATATTGGACCAGTAGATGGCAGGAGAAGGTTTGAGAGCGAGGCTGGGCCGCCGAGTGTGCCACCACCACTACCAGCTACGGAGCGGGGGTTTCTGAGCTCATCGCGCTGAAAATAGGAAGGTGATAGTTGCAACAACGAATATTTTGTTTTTTGTGTCCTTTTTTCATGACCATCTTCTCAACGAGCCAGGGCGGAAAATTTTGATCGACGCATGTACTATATTCTCACGACGGCATCAGTTCCGGCGTTTTTCTCAGGGTGGATACTTTTTTTCTCAGATTACCCCCGGGTGGCTGTTTTTTAGATGCTACATTGGTGGGATCTTTGTGCAGCGATTCAGCTGAGCGGCTTTCAGTGCAAGAGTAAAAGGAGTGGCTGATGTCCCTATTTTCATTTTAGCATAGCGGAGGTGTGAGATGATTTTATCTAATATATTGTTTCCAATATTGAAGCTGCAAGTCCAATTACTGAATCATAAATGCTGTTGCAACGAGATCGATTATCGGTCCTACTTGGTCTACATGATTCTGATAGATCACCTGGTCTAAATAGTTGATTTGGTGGTCGAATCCTAAAAACATCTCAAGTGAAGTATGCTGGATCTTCCCTAATTATTTACTGACACTGCTTGATATTGGGAGCATTCTGAAGCTCCAAAGCAAAGCCCACCGAGGTCACGATTGGATTGCATCAGGATTTACGCAGTGCAGTTGCAAAATAGACACATTGATTCATAGAATCACCACAGATACAAGTTCCCATATGCAAACTAAGAGCAATCTCAGAGACCAGCCAGCCAGCCATGCATTCGTTCATCCATTCCGCCATATCACCAAATGATCCAAATGCCCTCATCCATCCATGTGGCCGATCCCCTTCTATCTCATCCAAAATTAACCTCATCAGACAAGCCAATCAAACTAGATATGCAACCCCTCACCCGTATCTGTATCCTGCGCCTCGTCACCTTTCTATTAATCCTCATCCTCCCACACCTCATCAATCTCCAGCCACCTCGCTCTACACCGCACTGCTTCGGCTCTTACCCCTCTCTTCTTATCGTCCAACGCGCCCGTCAACTTCTTCACCACCTGCCGCCGATACGGCAACACGATCTCCCGCCTCAGCTGCGCTGGCACCATCGCAAGGCACTTCAGCGCGACGGCCCTGACCCTTGCCGGCGTAGCAGCAGCACCTGATCGAGCAGCCGCACCACCACCACTAACAGTGACTGTGTTCAGGAGCCGTGTGATGAGACTGCCCGCATGCTCCTCGACCGCCTTCCGGTTCTGCGCCAGCACGGACGTGAGGGTCCCCACGGCCGCTTCCTTGACGCCGTCTTCGCCCTGCAGGTCCAGGCTCTGCAGGAGCAGCGGGACGAGCTGGCCGAGCTCTTCGGACACGATGTCGAAGGGCAGCCAGCGCAGCACGCCGGAGAGTGCGATCAGGTAGTTTGGTTTCATGTCCTTGTCGGCGTCGCGGAAGGAGGCGGCGATGCTGGGGACCAGGAGGTTGAAAGTTTTCTGCTTGTGTAGGCCTGAGATCGTGCAGTGGTTTGCTTTGATGAGGAGGTCGTCGGGTTGGAGGAGGGTGGTGAAGCCGTGGGCGACGGTTATGGAGTGGGGTGAGATGGAGAGGAAGGAGAGGAGGGCTGGGTAGAGTGTTGAGAGGAGGGTGCTGTTGCGGAGAACAAGGCCTTTGAGGATAGCGAAGATCGTGCGAATGGTGGTTGGGTTGAGATGAGATGGATTGAGGAGGTCCATGGGGGCATTTAGAATTGGTTCGAGGGTCGGTTTGAGTGATGCAGTCGGGATGAATTTATTTACCACGAGAGAAATCTGGCACAGAGTAGCAGCACGTACTCGTGGTGATAGAGATGGTTGCTTGGAAAACTGGACCAGGGAATGGAGGAGATATTGGGTATCGCAGGGAAGAGTTGCGTCTTTACGAAGAGCAGCGAGTAAGTGAGCGGAAACCATCATCCATCTAGTTTGTTGTGGAGTGGATTCGAGATTGAAGGGAAGGATGTCAGTCTGGGAAGGTCCGCAGAATGATGAGTATAATTCTCCAGAGATCTTGCTTTGAAGATCAACGGATTGAGGTTGAATAATGATGTTGCACATTCGTCCTATCAAATCGAGACTAATTTCATCGTCGAAAGCTTTTTGATGCGATGCAGCTGAGCTAGAAACTTGAGACAAGAGTGGCAGAACGATGTCTTGATAGTAGGGAGAGATTTCCGTGTCTTGCTCGAGCTTAGCCGCGCCCTGATTTAATGCATAGAGCATAGTAGAGAGTAAAGCCACTAGATACGTTGACGAGGCTTGCTGTTTGACTGCCGCGTTGAGCTTGTTCTTCAGCCGCAGGATAACCGTGTCAAATACCTTTTTTTCACTACCAAGTTTTGCAAATGCTTCTAGTACTGGGACATAGGATAAGGAGCCGTCCACATCTATGTCCGGCAGCTGAGCCATGAAGGCTGGAAAGGCTTTGTCGACTACCAGCTGAGGTTTCTGATGAGCAATCTCAACGAGACCGTTTATTGCAGCTTCTTTCATCTCATCCTTGCCGTATGATTCTTCAGCGATTACGACGTTGTGGAAAAGCTGAATTACTTTGACGATGTCTTCATCACCAAGTACTTGCCGTACTTTTGTCATCTGCGAAAGCCCGTTGACACACACCAAGCGGAACGAAACTTCTTTGATTGGGGCCATGGAGAGACCATCGATCATTACCTCCAGCGCCTGGGTGCTAAATTTATTCAATGCATTATTAGCAGCTTGGTCTCTAGCAAGCTTGCTTACTAAACGCCACTCTCCATAAACCTCTATATTTGCGCGAATCAATTGAACCAAAACCTCGAGTAGGCCTCTTCGTTTAGCCAATGTGTCAGCCGTCTGATACAATGTGAAGAGGTTAGGCAGGACTATGGAAAGAACCACATTTGTGACTTCCGGGGACGCGCTGGCAACTGTGTGCAAAATTTGTCCTGACGCTTGAGATTGCTTCGTCGGGGCATCTTCAAGATGTTCGTTACACTCATTTGTAATTGGTCTTAGATACGCATTCAATGGGCCGGCTGATCCCGTAGAGAGGGTGGTAGCAATTTCCGCCAATGCTAAAAGAGCTTCCTGCGCTAGATCCTCTTCTTGTGCGTTTAACACCTCAAATTTGAGGGCATCCCATAGCGTGATTGAATACAAGGACACGGTTCGGGGGTCATACTCTTTAACACAAGAGGCAACGGTTTGGAGCACATCTCTCTAAAAACCATTAGTACAGTATGGATGTTATAGCCATCACCGACATACTTTAGTATTCATAGAAGTTGAGTCTAGTTTGTCTAAAAGAGCAGGAAACGCATACGGTGCAAAATCGGCGGTGGAGGCGATGCAATCCCGTAAACGATCCTTTAGATTCTGGGCAGTGATGCCATATGGGTCGTCTGGAGGAGGCCTAAATGTTATGGGAAAGTAATTAAATACAGAATCAAATAACTCCTAGAAAACCATAAGCGTCACAGGTGACACAACAGGAACAGTTAGTGCTCACTTGGGCATCTGCTTCAATCGTCCATTCGGTCATGGGGACTTTCAATATTGAGAAGACAACCATTAAATTTCTAGGGTCTTTCTCGCCGTCAAAATAGGATATGAATCGTGACATAAAGTCAGGGTTTGTGTCGTGTAGATTTCGTAAAGCTTCGTGGAGGTTAGCATATATGCCAATGCTTTTGGGGGCTTTAGTCTATCGTACCTTCTCTATATTTTGCCATCAAAGTATCTATAAGAGCCAAAACAGGATATCTCTCGCTTTGTTGTTTGTACTGTCGCAGCGGATGGGTGTTGTCGATGAGCCTATTAATGTCAGCACATAATGAACCCAATATATGAATCGACGGAGGGGCACCAACATTTCCATAATATTCGCAGCTCTTTCGTTTTCCCATTTTCCACGCTCTTCTAGTGCCAGCAACCCCTTAGCACACGACCCTAACCCTTCTCTGTCGTCAGCGATTCGAGAGAGTATGAAGTCACCGAGGAGATTTCCTATGCCCTTTTGTTAGCATACAGCTTCCCCATGCTATCCCCGTATACTTCATGCGGAAGTATATATTTTTGTTCCGAAAGTGGGGAACGTACGTTGGTGCCTCGATAAGACTTTTGGAGGAATGAATGCGAGTACCTCTGCGAGGTAGGCCATGGCTATACGAATGTCAGTATACACTTGAGAGGTAGAGACAGTGCTAATATGGTATACCCTTAGCTCTAATAGTAGGTTCTTCATTGTTGATATACTCCCCAAGGGATTCTATTAATTCCACAAGCTTTAGTTGGTTGTTCTGGAGCCCTATTTCACGTTTTAGCGACGTCTTCTGGGATGTCGAATGGTTTCAAGTACGTGTAGATGATTGCTCGGCTATACGAGAAGCCTCTTTCTTGTTCTTGTCAAATTCCAAGAGGTAGATTTGTATATCTGACATCCTCACGGTCTATATCGAGTCGCAAAGCAGAGCAAGACAGGGCCAAGCAACTTTTAGCAGCGATTTCCCGATGACGAAAGATTAGCCGATATCTGATTCGTAGGATTATCTCTATCCGATGTCGGATGTGGGGCAGAAAAAATTAAAATAATGAACGGGTTTTGTGCAATGTCGCGTTGACATTAAATTATTTTTGTAGTCATGAGGCTATTTACTCTGCACATTTAGTGGTTTTCACTATTTCACTCCTCAATTGTCACCAAAATGTCTGCCGCACCGGTCGATACCACACATTGCAAAGTAGTTCTCGCGGGGACAATTGCGAAAAACCTCCTGGCGGAAGTTTCAGAGGGTCTGAAACAAATTGACTGGAAGCCCTTATTAGTCGGATTCCTGTCAAGCGCAGATCCAGCCGCAAGAGTTTATGCAGAGTGGACTGGGAAGACTTGTCACGAAAAGTGAGCGTGTTCGTCTTTCGGACTTATCACAAGTGGCTTTTATATCAAGTCAATATCTACGCACCTTGAAACTGACAAGCTCCTATGGTAAAAGTGGCTTCGAATTCCAACTCCGCGAAGTTGACCGCGAAGAGCTCGAAGATGCTATTATAGCCGCAAACCATGACAATGCCGTCGATGGCATAATAGTCTACTATCCAATTTTCAACAATCGTCAAGACCAATATCTCCAGCAAATTGTCGATGTCTCTAAAGACGTTGAGGGACTATCTCACAGATATATCTTTAATATGTACCAGAACATACGATTTCTTGACTCACACAACCAGAAGAAGAGCATCTTGCCCTGCACTCCGCTTGCAGTAATCAAAATCCTCGAGCACCTTCATATCTATAATACAATCTTGCCTTATGGGAATAGACTGCACGGGCATACAATCACGGTAATTAACCGGAGTGAAGTGGTGGGACGGCCACTTGCGGCACTATTAGCAAACGATGGAGCATGCGTCTATTCGGTGGATATCAATGACGTACAACAATTCACCAGAGGACAAGGTCTAAGAAAGAAGAGGCATGAGGTGGTGGAGAAGCCAGGATGGACGCTAGAGAATTGTCTTCCACTGAGCGACGTGGTCATTAGCGGAGTGCCTGGGGACAAATACAAGGTTCCCCTGCATTTACTCCGAGAAGGTGCTGTATGCATTAATTTCTCGAGCGAGAGGGTGAGGATGACCCCAAATCTTAGTTGTGTTCATGTTACTAACGAGCTTATGTAGAACTTTAGCCCAGAAGTCAAGGAGAAGGCATCAATATACGTCCCTGCAATTGGCAAAGTCACAATTGTCGTTCTGCTCCGCAACCTCCTAGTAAATATATGCTCAACCCATTCTGTTGGCTAGAACCTATACTAACAGCTCATTAGCGCATTGTACAAAATAAACTAGATTCTCATGCAGAACCTGTGAAAGCAGTTGAGCCGAAAGGGACCATAGAGGAAGCAACACCAGCAGTCTCATGATTTTGATTTTCCTTAGCTTCACGTGTGCATATAGAGAGCTTAGCCTCAAAAGTCATCATTTAGAGCGTTTCTCCACGCCATACTCGATACCCTATGTAGAACAGGCACCACAACTACAGATAAACACATTTCATAACTAGAACTGTTCCACGCAATCCAGCATGTGACAATGAAACACCGAACTTCCATGACTGTGAAGCCTGCCTGCCCAACGCCTGCAAATGCAAATACTGGAACACTTGCTTGGGAGTTACCGGCGTTCCCTCTTTGGGCTGGTGCCCTCTTCCGTATCCTCTTCGTCGAGCAACGTCTCATCGTCTCCATCAATTTCACCTCGAGTTCTCTTAAGACCCTTTATCTTCCTAGTCTGTAGATTACCGAAATCTTGCTTGCCCACATGTATCCTGCCGACCTTATCGCCAATGATATCGGTCTCGATATTCTTCTTTGTCTTTGGCTGTTAATTCAATTGTTAGCATTACGCTCTCCCAAGACCATAACAAAATAATTAAAAATACCTCAAGGCCCTTAGGCTTCTTGAGCGCTTCCTTCCACGCGGCCTCCTCAGGCATTTTTCCCCTGCCAACCCTAAAATCAATCCTTGGGCCCATCTCTTCAACCTCTACCCTAGGCAACTTCTGCCCACTCCTCTTTGTCTTAATTAAATAAACCCTCAAATGGATCTGCGGCGCAGGGTCACCCTCGACCTCTTCACCTGCACTGATATGCACCATATACTGCAGTCCTTCAACATCTACAGTACCTGCCTCTTGACCCCTGAAGAAATCGAGTAGCAAAGACTTAGCCAGTGTATACTTTGTCTGCGTAGGGCTCTCGAATGGTGTTCCAGAGAATGCAATTAGAGGCTTCAGTCCAACCGCGCACTTCGTATTCTTGAACTGGTTAAGCGTCCGAAAGCTTTCTGGATCAATATACAGCTCCAACATATCTAGCACTTTATGATCAAAGCATCTGACAAAGGTTAAGCTGTGTGGTCTCTTCTTGCTATGATGTCCGAAAACTAGCAAGCTTGCGTCGTTCTTTTCCGAGAAGAATTCCAGGGATGTAGCAGACTCGAACGGGTGGATTTCATTCTTCTTAGTAAATTTAGTAGCGAAGGGACGTTTAAGAGCGACTAGGTCTATCATGGCAAGTTGGAGAATTTGAGAGGAGCTGGTACCACGGAGGAAGAGGGTAGTTCTGGGGTTCTCATGTACTTGAGGAGCCTTCTTTTCGAGGGCTCTCTTTGAGCGAGCATTTTTGGGCTTTCTATAGTTAACAATTAGCAATAAATTCCACGTACGATGAGAGTAATGAAAGAAGCAGATTGGTGAGCTTACATTTCGCGCAACATGGTTGCGAGCTGTATCGAGCACAAAACCCACGATGGACGAAATTGAAGCATTGGAGATATTTTTCGGAGCGGTAAATAGCGGCAGAAAGTTTGGGCATTTCCGCGGGGCTCGGGATTTGACCCTGGGCGTCTTCGGCGGGGTGTTCCGAAAGCACGTCAGTTTCTTCGCAACTAATCAATCATATCAGATCACCAACCATTATCAACCAGCCAACCGCTTGCTTTTATACAAGACCATTCTTCTCCTCTTACTTTGACATCACAAAATCTTCTGCTTAGTTTACTGCCCTCTTCTTGAGAAATTATAGGAGAAAAACCCTACTTTCTGCACTGTTCAGCGCATAAAAGCGTCCTTGAGCAATCTCAGCTCTTCCAATCTCACCCATAAAAGTCTCACGAGACCGGCAATTATGGCCACAGTTAAAGAAATTCCCGCCGAAGCCGACTTCGCACCTGCCATATCCTCTCTGCCTCCTTCCACCCTCCTCATCATTTACTTCCACGCCCCATGGGCCGCGCCATGCAAGCAAATGTCCACCGTTCTCTCCACACTTGCGAACACCTATCCTTCGGACGCGCCTCTAGCCTTTCTCTCCATAAACGCGGAAGAGCTACCCGATGTGTCTGAGCAGTACGAGGTCACCGCTGTGCCCTACATTGTGCTGCAGAAAGACGGCCAAACCCTCGAGACAGTGTCCGGATCGGATGCCGCCAAGGTGCGCGCGGCAGTTGAGAGGCACGCTGGAGCAAGTACGGGTGATTCATCGAAGCTAGGCTTGCCGCCGGCACAGGCCGTCACGAAACCGGCACAGCAATCGGCGGGACTAGAGAGCAGCAATGGCTCTACAGGTAGTGCAAAGAACCTTGCGTCCTATGCACCTTCCGCTTCGAATCCCAAGACCGCGCTGGAGTACCCGTCAGGAACACAGGCAAGTAAGGAAGAGTTGTTTGAGCGGCTAGGAAATTTAGTTAAGGCGGCGCCAGTGATGCTGTTCATGAAGGGGACGCCGAGCGCGCCGCAGTGTGGATTTAGTCGGCAGACGGTGAGTATCCTGCGTGAGAAGGGGATCAGGTATGGATTCTTCAATATTCTGGCCGATGACGAGGTCAGGCAAGGGTTGAAGGAGTTCGCGGATTGGCCCACGTTCCCACAGCTCTGGGTTGGTGGAGAGTTGGTCGGAGGCCTAGACATCGTAAGTCCATCCTACCGTTAGAAAACTACGAGGTGTTCTTAGTGAGTGCTAATATTCTGTCCAGGTCAAGGAGGAGTTTGAGAATGATCCAGATTTCTTGAACGACTACTCCGTCAGCTCTCAACGAAATACAGGAGGCCCAGCGGCATCCGAGGCTCAAGCACAGCCAGTATGAATAATTGCTTAAGTCTGGAGATGCGTATACCATGTTTTGTAGCAGCCATTGGGACAGGTTTTGAGAGAAGATGATAGAGTTACAGAGAGATGCGTATGAGCATGAGCTTGATTGCTTCAAAAGTAGAAAAACATTGAAAGAACTTGTATGTCTGTATGATTCAATAGCATTCCAAGTATCATGACAGTCAAGTCTGGATGGGTTAATCTGCTGTTCACCGCTACTTTGTTTCATACGCGTCCTTAGCCGATTCAGGGAAGCGCACAAGCAGACACCACACCAAAACTCCTATTCCTGTATATTCAATTTCATTCTCCATTGAGAGTCAAGAAATCACGAATCTTCTCTCTGCCCAGAAGTTCATATATTCCCGTAACCAAAACAAATAAAATACGTACTACTCTAAGCAAATTTCTAGGAACCTCCGAGCGGTCGCTAGCTGATGACAACCCTCACCCAACGCAGGTTTGGCAACCGGTATTACATATCCCATCACATATCTCCTGCGAAAAGGACTGCTAAAACGGTACTTAGAAGATGCGCACAAGGAAGGTACTAAGTAGAGGATATTAAAATCGTCGACGATACTTAGAAAATACTACCCTGCCAGCTCTCACCACAACACTCAAGTTGACTGGTGTTACTACGTCTAGTCCTAAATTCCCTCGCTTATCCGTCTCCTAAGACTGTCGACCCAGGAAAGAGGAAGAACAACCCTATTCTAATCCGTTCTGAAAGGGAAGAATTGAGGTCTAAGAATTGCAACGGGCAAGCTAAAATTTAACTGCCAAGCTCCTGCCATATTCAATTGTTACGGAATTCACCTGAAGGCTAGCTTTAGCCTGCCTGTAAGTTCTATCCCTTGGTGTTGATCCAGGTCGGATTTTGAGTCAGATTTCCATTACCTATCGACCTATTTCTACTACTTATTCATTACCTATTACTGACTGAGTGGCAATGTCGACCTGGTGACAATTGAGTAACAGTTACATATATTGTCGTCAGCGTCTCCGTCAGTCTTTTGCCACCTACTTTATGTATATAGATAGCTTCTAGAGCCAGTTTCAATTGACAGAGTCATTATTCTTTTTTATCTTTTGGTCTTCCGATCGACACTTGGGCTGGTACAATTCGTCCTACCGTTATCGATAAGAACTAGCCAATAGGATCAATAGGATCAAGGCTCCGTGATGAGGTCGTAGAATCTGCTGATTTCCATATACAATTGCTATATACACGTAATATCTGAAGTTAAGTCGCTTAAGATAAGGTAACTAATATTTATCGTTTCTATAGACCGGAATTTTGCAAACAGCGAGGTTTAGAGGAAGATTTAGGGTGCTATAGTTAAAATTCGCGATATATAAAAGCTCGAAGGAGGGCGACGGCCACGGCTGTGGGGGGTTCTTTGGCCTTCCGAGCCGGTGGAATTGAATATTAAGTTGGCAGAACAAAGTCTATATCATTAGAAGTACAATTGGAATGCATGGTTGATTGATATATAATATCTAAATCTATATAGGTAATATGCGTACTTTTTGTGACGGCTTGAACAAATGCTGTATTACAAAGATATCAAGGTAAGGAGCAAGAGAAGGTGGTGAGGCCACGTCTATATACACATGCCAAGTCGTAAGCGAACCCAGCGCCGTCACACTTTTAATTTAGGTGTTTTGGTATTTTATATATGGTCTAACTTTTATAAGATACTACTAGGGGAAGAGCTCTAGGCTATAGCGCTATGGCGCTATAGTTCTATATATATAAATCCTTTCTAGGCAGTTTAATATATACTAGTAGCTATTCTATGCGCTATTAAGATAGGCGTCTAAGTAGACGAGCTAACTAGAGGCTCTAGATTAAATAAAGTCTTAGTAAACTTCAAGTTTAGGTTCTATTGATTAATAAGGCCCCAAATTATCATAATAAATCTTAAATATAGTATATTATTAAGTTAATCGTAATTAGATTAAGTTAAGGTGTTTCTATTAGCAAGGTCCTTCTAAGCAGTGCAAAGCTATATAGATTCTATAATAGAGACTAATTTATATTTTAATATTTGCGCATGGGCTATATATATTAAACGCCTTAATAGTATATAGGATATCCTAGTAGTTTATAAACCTCTAAGTATTAGATAATAAAGTCACCTCGCCTATATACGCACAGCTATGCCTAGCATCTTATTAGTTACTACTTACTTACCTTTTAGGGTTTATGCCGTGGCTAGGTAGTATAGAGCCTATCACCTTATACTAAGCTAGGGGTTTACTGATTCCTAATAGAAAAGACTATAAGAAACCCTAACGCCTATCTCAATCCTATTTATAATTTATTTCTATTCTTTTACTCTCTACTATCTATTATTATTATCTATAAGTAGGGAATATAATACGCTGCAAAAAATTAATGTCCTGAACTTTATCATTAATTAGATATATCAACATCGCTCACACGATAATAGTATTCACCAGCGATTCACGAAGATGGAGATGAATATTATCAGCATTCTTCTAGTATTTTGGTCTTCAGTCTTATGCCGAGTGTGCTCCGCCGCTTGGCCTTAGCTGAAGGCATTTAATTATTCCGTGTCCCGTGTGTATGTCATTCTTAATCTATGGGAGCAAGTCCCTCATTGGAATAGTCGAAAAGATCGTATAATCCACTTCCAAACTTGCATAGACCATTAGGCAATGTCGGCCTGACCACACCCTCTAGGGAAAAGTCTTTCCAGCGTCTCGCTGTGGGAATAACTTGAATGCCACGGCCATTTATGGATTAGAGATAGACTCTGATGCACTCACAAATTACTTGAAATATGTTCTATAATATAGTACTGGTCTATTTTAAGCTCCGTCGGAAGGAGTTCGATATCAGAGACAACCTGCATGTGGTCGGGGACCCTTCCCCATCCAATAAAGAAGATTTTCTTTTTAGAGAGCTCCTTGTATTCTGTGTAGTCTTTCTTGGCCTTGACTAAGACATAGCTCTAACTCTTGTCCGGACTGCAAATGCGAAAATGTAGTGTAACTTCAAGAAACCTTCCCTCATCACAAGGTTTCCCCACTTTGCTGTTGAAGGTCTTTGGTCCGCTAAAGCAACAATATTTTCTGACTATACCTCTGGATACTTACTATATGTACTATTAAATCTCTTACCTCAGTCGGAAGCTCTGCTCAACATATCTAAAAACAATTCACAGGACGAAACCCAACGCAAAACTCCGATGGTACTCAAAGGTTCGCCTCAGAACCATCAGAGACCACCTCATTATTCCCGTTGTAATATGGTGGCTTAAAGGATAAAATATGATGTTCGAATCATTGTTGGCATGTAGTTGGCGAGTTTGTCAGGGCCTGTCCTCGGTCCGTGTTTCTGCCAAGCATCGCAGACTGAACATCACCCTCAAACAATCCGCGAAGACTTACTCCATACATCAACCTAGAAGTATGGGGCTGTGTGAGCTCATGCAGCCCACAAGGCTCATCTCTTCTTCAGGCTGGCTTATGACATTAATCCAGACCGATCTCTTGTTATGCTTCTGTTTGGCTGCATGAATATACTACGCCGCAGCGACTACGCCGCAGCGCCTACCCACTCCTACGGGGAGTCACCCAGCCCCATGTCCAATGCCGATGGCAACCTGATACTCCCAGCTCATGTTCCTTATGCAAATATGACTAGGCTGCCCATGGTCATGATCTCTAACCATCTTCCCATCCCGAAGTTCATAGGTCAAATGATCCTCCATTCACATTAAAGGAGATAATCTGATCCAGCCTGTCTCCTGTGCCTCCTTCATAGTGACAGGGGTAGCTGCATTGCTGCTGCGACAGTGTGGCAGTGCGCCACATGGCTCGGCAAATTCTGAACTGCAAATACTCTTCTCCTCCGGAGCACTTCTTTCTAACTCTCTATCTTACTGTCAAGATGCTTTTCGTCCATTGCGCAATCTTCGTGCTTCTTCCATTTACGTCAAGTTCTCGTACTACGTCCGCGTCTTCTCCTGAGACCACATATTACCTCAGCGAGCAAACCTCTCTTGGTTATGAGACAGATATATTCATGCCATGTCTTGTTTCATGTGATTCATCAGGGAGTTCCTGTGAGGATGCATGCTATAACGCTTCTCTATGCGCCATAGACAAAGTTGTGCCTACAATAGTTTCGTGCTATTTTCCTGATTTTGGCGAAGTTTGCTGTCCCGACGGTTCTGGATGTATGTACCCTTTAGGATACACGGTCTCCGAACCTAACCAAGAGCTAACTTACGTTTGATCCACCAATAGACTCCTGTGACTCGGACCACTATTGCGCTCTAGATCATTATGGTGATACTTACTGCTGTGAGCTCGTAGGTGAGTCTACGTGCCTACAGAGCTCAATTACTTACAGCTTTCGACAGAGTCAGAGCCTCGAAAGCTGTGCGTTCTATGCAAATACCAGTTTAATAGCCGAAACGAACCAACCCAGCACGGAAACGGTTTATATTACAGGAGCCCCGACCAGCTTCTCTATACCGGAGCCAAGTGGTAGTACGCTCTCTACGCGATTTACCATGATCCATTCAGGGACGGATCTTCCCGCAGACTCAATTACTTCAACCTCAAAAAGACCGACCCAAACATTTACCGTACTTGCACAGCCTTCCTCTTCTTCATCCTCCTCCATATCTACGGGTACAAAAGTGGGTATTGGTATCGGCGTACCTGCAGCCGTACTTGGTCTCGGCCTCATAGCGGCACTCGCCTGGTTTCGAAGACGCCAGAAAAAGGACACGAATGCCAAGCAACCGCCGTGGGAGGTAGATGCACAGGAGTCGCAGTTGACGGCAGAAGAACTGGAGAGGAAGAGGAACGAAAATCCCCCCGGAGATCATGACCCTGACACATATATTAAAGCGCCCCGGGACACTGGAAGCCCCAGGGCTGCACAAATTCGGGAGAACTCGGAGAGACTAGATGATGCAGAGGTGGTGCCTCTGATGTCCGGAGGGCTAACTGTTTCACCAGTGTCACCAAATGGGAATTCTGTAGGCGCTTCTCCCAGCCCGTCTCTGCCTTTACACAGGTCCATTTCGCCAATCCCAACAAATTTTCTGGGAGAATTTTCAGAGCATTCAGAAGATAGAAGAGAGGGGAATTGAGTTTTTTTTCTCTTGGTTCGCGGAGATGTCATGGCATTCCTCTCATATTTATTCATCTACCAACTCCTTAGGTCCCCAAAATCGCACATCTCGCGACATAGATTACATTCACATACCCTTAGATATGGTGATCTCCTTTGAATTTGTAGGACATTTTCTTACATTCATCAAACACCATCATTTAGCCGATCAGCGCCATGTGTTTATCTCTTCATACTTTGAAGTATAACTAATGCAGATTATATATGTTGACCGGACGATCAGGGATGAGAACTCTGTCTTATTGCAAGAGGCTCTAGAGCCTCATTATATACATGAGGTAGGTGGCGAAAGACTGACGACGAGGCTGACGGCGACAATTCGTGATCGTCACTCGATCGACAATATCAGTGCTGTAACTGGTCTAGTTCGCTTATTGGTTGGTTGGTTGGAAAAGCTTCAAAATCGCAACCGGTTCGGAGCTTTGATTGGCTTCCAGTTGGTTGGTTTTGAAGCTCTCTAATTAACCGGGTAACCAGCTAAACCAGTAGAGTTAGTATAGGCCTTTGGCGGTGATGATTTGGGTAAGAGCGCACGCCACATAGGGGAGCCGAAGCTACTAAATCGTCAAGATCTACCACCTCATTTCCACATACTATTTTGAGAGCTGAACTTGGTGTTGTGCGTCGCCCATTTCTACGCGTCGCCTCCATCTCACGTCGCCTTACTGCCTTATCCTCATTGCCCTTATTTCTACCTGTCGCCAATTCGATGGAGGGCTTTGTTGTTTCAACCGGTCGATCGTTGCGTAGAGGAAGAGGCAGTCTTGTAAATAGTAGTCGTTCTACGGGCAAGGCTCCTGCCGCCAAAAAAGATTCCAATGCACAAAGTAATGTAGATCAGGAAGCTGGTGAAGGAGGTGAGCAGGAAGGGCAGGGTGATGAGGGTGATAAGGGCGATGAGGGTGATGAGGACGATGAGAGCTAGGAGGAGGATGAGGGTAATGAGGAAGATACTGTCAAATATATTGTTGTCGGCGATTAATTGTAACTCAACACCATGCCAAGCCTTACAATATATCAAATATCATTTGGTTAAACCGGTTGAACCGGTTCGCGAACCGGTTCGGAGCTTCAAGTGGGCTATTGGTTGGTCACAGAGCTTAAATTTATAACCAACCAGACCAGTTACAGCACTGGACAATATATCATTCATCTAACACCAAAAAGTATCTTTCTGAATCCCGTTCTACGTCCATATTCTCATACTGATACCCTCACATTCAAAATGTCCTATAATTAATAAATCCCACACCACTCAAGCTAGATTCCAATGCTATTACGTGGGTTTCCACATGAGCTTACAGTGCACAGATTTGCATTGAGATCTGACTAGAAAGCCGAGCTGTCTTGAGGTGGTGTTGCTCCCAGTATGATCATCATATACCGCATTTGATTATCACGCCCCAACCTCATTTGACTCTCAGAGCCAACCTCAGCATGTCACGAGTCATTCACGCCGATGTTGAAGCTGGCAAGGAGACTATGCCAATCCCCCGAGCAATAACTTTTCCGCGATTGGCTTGAAAGCAGCAATTAAAGTCTTCTCGATATATCACATAGCCTGCATGCCTCCTTCGCAATACGCCTAAAGTATTCTGGAAGGGGCGTCTTTGGGTAGAGCAAAATCCCCTCTGAATTGACGTAAGCACCCAACAACGTAAATGGTACAGAAGTCGGTTCCCTTATCATTCTCTAGGAAGGCACTTTTTACTAGAAACGAAGGAGAGGGATTTGGGAGGGATAATCAGAAATGCAGTTCGATTGAGTTAAGTCATTTATATATGGTAAGGCATGATGTCCTCATGCCAGGATTTTAATTGCGTATCTTGTACCTTATCTTTTAGTTCTGGGTGAACAAAATTGTGGACTTATTAATATTGACGGGGCAAAGTAGTAAATAGTGTAAGATTATTGTATGAGCAACCCGCAGGAGAGCTTGGAATGGTCGCTAATATCGCTAAAATATGTTACTACAATTTCAAGTGTCTGCTACTTGTTGAGGTTTTAGGGTAGCGGCCCGGTTGAGAACTGGTCTGCGTTCTGGTTCTGCTCTAGGTGTAATTTCCGGACCCTGCCTCTGCTGCTGTTGCTGATCGTTGACACTCCCACACGTCACCTCAAAGGATTTTTCTTCAGGTGGCATTTCCATTTGAGGCTGAGGATAGAACTCTTTTTTCCAATACTTCCTTCGATCATCCAAGGTATCCTCTCTGTACTTCCACAATGCAGGTTCATCGTTTCGTAGAACGCTAGTGAAGAACAGATCGCGAAGAGAAACCCCAACGTCATGGTATGCATCCTCTACCTCAAGCAGGGTGGCCATGGCTTTTGGTTTTGGAGGGCCGGCTGGTTCATTGAACTCCTTATTTGGTGGTATTTTTCGTCCAAATTCTCCTTTGCTCGGCTGAATTGGGCGCCGAGGAATCCCATGAGAGGCTGAAGAGTCCAGCAACGGCAACATTATGTGCCATGCCCAATGCCCCAACGCCCATGAGATACCAAGTATCCATGTGAAGGCCTCCAACAGTGATCAGGAAGAAGATCCAGAGGATAGCAAGAATGACAGAGGCGGTGCGCGTCCAGCGGTTTGCATGTTGGACTGTTCCAGCAAGATCGTCAAGATGCAGGCCTAAGGCATTCTTGAACTTTTGTTAGCGACCGCAGACCTGGCACCGATACGAACCAATACGAACCGATAAAATATCGGTTATCGGAAATATATCGGCAATACGATATTGCCAATATTAGGTAAAAAATAAAAATAACTAGCTTTACGCAGCCTTACATTATAAAAGAGCCTTACTACTTTATAAAAAAGCTTTTTTATAAGGTAAGATATAGATAGGGAGTTTAATTAATAGAATAATAGGGTATATTATAAGAATAGACAAATCCTTAAGGAAAAGGAGGTATCCGGCTACGAGCGCATGTGCCCTATATGCGAGTCGCCGAGGTTTTAGGCCTCTTTAGGGGGCCTTTGGCGGGTCTGGGGGCATAGACCGCCCAAAATCTCGTTGCCTAAGTAACGAGATTTTATGCCCCTAGACCCGCTAAATACCCCTAAAAGAGGCCTAAAACCTTAGCTGCCTACCTCCCCTACCCTCCTTTCCCCTCTTATCCCCCCCGACTAATAATTGTTACGGACAGCTTAAGTACGATGTTACGACTACTTAGAGAAGAGTTGGAGGAAGCTAGTTAGTTAATATAGGCACGGTCTAGAATGGATCCAGTAGAACTATGTGACGAGGAATGGTAGCTAAGGTTACATAATATAATCTATATAATCTATATAATCTATATAATCTGTACGGAGCATATAGAGTACACGTACTTTATAGAGCGAAGGGATTTCTTAGGCGTATGGTTATATATTTAAGGAACCACAGTCCCTACCTAGGTAGTTCTCTCTTTGTAGTAAATCTTAGAATACAATTGGAGTTAATCTATTAGGTAACTACTCCACTAATTATTATTACGTTGTTAATTTGTTCTTACCTATATACCTAGCCCAATAATAGGACCCACCGTAGTTCCTACTACAAGGTTCCGTTACACATTCACTACTAAGGTTACGGTATTAAATAAAGTCAAACAATATGCCACCCAAAGCACCAGTTATAACGATGTTAACGGCAGCCACAACCTTAGGCTTAGGAGAAGATACCAGTATAGCAGATATGGATTCTTAGTTAATTATAAGAGGTTAGTTACAGGAAATAATTAATCACTTATAGGATAATAGTAGGATACTTAAAGAACGCATTAATGGAATCAAAGCAGCAAAGATTAAGTTACCTTTAATTAAACGATTCTTAGGAGAGAAGTCAAAGCTTAAAGGATTTCTTACGTAGATGCACTTTAAGGTTGTGCAGGAAGGAGTAAAGTTAGCAATATTGTTGGATTAAGTAGCCTATGCAGGATTGTTCCTGATAGGGAGGGCACTTAAGTAGTTTAAACCATATCTTATAGAGATACAGGCCAATGGCATAACAACTACTAACCAGAATGTATGGTATATGTTCGCCAGTTAAAACGGGTTTGTAGAATGGTTAACGCAGGTATTTAGAGACCTAGAGGCCACAACTACAGCAGAACAAAAGCTTTAGAACTTAGTATAACGTACTTTAGCAATTAAGTATACCACACAGTTTTAAACGCTAGCTATATAGGTTAAGTGGAACGATAAGGCGCTTATAGCCTAGTATAAACAGGGACTTAAGGCTAAAGTCTAGGACGCAATTATCCTAATAGAAGATATAGAAAGTCTATAAAACTTAATAGATTAGTTAATAAAGATCAATAATAGGATCTATTAAAGGGAACAAGCTAAGAAAGGGTAAGACAGAGTTCTATAGTTATATAAAACGCAGAGTACGCAATAACCGATATAGAGTTAAAAACTATGGAATGGCGCAGAGCCAATGGACCTAAGCGGTACCAAAGAAACCTAAAGATGGGAAAAGAAACTATAAAAACCTAAAGGTTAAGGATTTAGTAATTAAAGGACTAAGAAGCAGAGGCCAAACTAGGGATCTTAGCAGTAGAAGATATTTAGGTGGACTCTATAGCAAAACCAGTAGTTTAGAGATGGAGCTTATATAAATTATAGAAAATAAGGTCATTTCGCCAGAGACTATAAAGGTAGTTAAAGTAACCACGCGGTAAAGGGAACGAGACTAGCAGACGGCACGTATATATAGAGGGATAATAGTGCACTGCAAGGAATAAAAAAGTGTTTAATTAACAGTTTTGCGTATTATTACAATAATACATGCCAAATTTATAAGGACGCTAAATACGGCGTAAGCTATTAGCTATAGGAGCTATTATTACCTAAGTTTAAAGGAACCAATAAACCAGCTTATAGATTGGATATTAAAGACAATAAGTTTAATATAGGCGAAGCATTTACCAATAATAAGGCAATAAAGGCAGCTTACTAGGAGCATACAGACCTTAGAGAAGTTAAAATAGAAGCAAAAACTAAGACTATTACAGAGGGAGGTTTAGTAACGGGTATTATAATACTATTAGATACGATTTCCATCACTTTATAAGATGATAGGAGTAATATTTAGAAGAAACTAAGCAAGTAGATAACTGCTAGTGCTAGCTCATTACTTAATAAAGGCAAAAGGCCACAGGCTTAAGATTCTTAAGAAGAGATATAAGAAGCTTAAGATTCTTAAGACGAGATAAAACACACCTAAGGACCTATAATGGATAAAAACCGATGGGGAAGGGTAGCTACTTAGTTCACAGACAAACAAATAAGTATAGGACGCAAGTTTAAGAACTATAAGTTTAGGGAACGAATAAGAACGTTAGCAATCCTAGGTAAATGCAGTATTTGGCCTAAAGATTAAACAGTTAATACTAGGATTAAAAAGCAAGATAACTACAAAGATTTAGCTACAAGACGCAGAAAGCAAGAAACTATAGATAAGTTTAGGACAAGAATTATTATATAGTAAGAGTAGAAACTAGACTAGAGATCTAGCGTGTTAAACTATAGAGGGGATAGAGCACCCATACGAAGAATCACTAATAGGCCAAGTGCAGGGACACCTAGGGCAAAGTGGTTAGAAGAACTGGAACAAGAAGAGGATCTAGACATCCTAACTAGGTTCAAAGAAAGACATACTAAAGGATGTCATGATGCAGCGATAACAAGGTACTTTCTTATAGACAAACCATACACACTAAACCAGTTATACGGAAAGTGGTATAGGCAATACGTAAATATTTACGAAGATAGATCTAAGGTGGGCGTACCATTAAATTAGAATCAAGGAAGGCGACGAATAGAAGGCAGCTTTTAGGTCAAAGGAAGGACTATACAAACCATTAGTTATGCAATTTGGGCTTATAAACACACTAGCGACGTTCCAGAAGCAAATTAATAGTATATTAGGAGAACACCTTAATAAGTTTGTTATAGCATATCTTAATAATATTATCATTTACTTAATAAGTAAGGAAGAACATGGAGAACACGTTAAATGGGTCTTAAAGAGACTATAAGAAGAACAGATGCCAGTAGCAATTAAGAAATGCGAGTTCTTTACAAGGAAGACCAATTTCGTAGGATTTATTATTAAACTAAGAAAAATCAGTATGGACCTAAAAAAAGTTAAAGCTATAGTAAGCTGGCAAGAACTAGAGAATATTATATAGTTAAAATCGTTTCTAGGGTTTTGCAACTACTATAGAAGGTTTATAGCACAGTAGTTAAAAAGCATTAAGCCGTTTATAAGGCTAACGAAGAAAGAGGAACTGTAGGTTTAGGGTAGTAAATAGAAGAAGCTATTCTAGGAACTTAAGAAGTTGTTTACCTAGGAACTAATCCTCAAAATCTATCAACCAAGGTTAGACATGGTTGTTAAAATAGATGCATTAGACTTTACACTAGGAGTATATTTACTATAGAAGTACCAGAACGCATGGCATCCAGTAGCGTACTATAGTTGGAAGATAACACCACCAGAGTTAAACTACGACATTTACAACAAGGAGTTGCTAGGCATAGTTATAGCACTTAAGGAATAGAGAGTATTCTTATAAAGTATAGAGAAACTATTTGTAGTTAAGATAGACTATAAGAACCTTATAGGATTCCTAATAATAAAGGAGCTCAACTAAAGACAGGTTAGATGGGCGGAAATGCTTATAGAATACCATTTCAAAATTCAGCATACTAAGGGTACAGACAATGCACGAGCAGATGCTCTAAGTAGAAAGGCTAAACTACAAAGTAACGAAAAGCCGTTAGGAGCTTTATTATAAAAGGATAAAGATAGATTGGTTAGGTATAATTATCCAAAAATTATAGCAACTAAAGAAAGTCAGATCTACAAATTACTAGAGAGTAATTGGATATAGAAGATCTAAGAAGCATAGGCAGAGAATCTAGACTTAGAGTAATATAAGAATAGAGAAGCAATATATGTGCCTAAGTCTATTACAGAAGAATTTATTAAGAAATTCCATAAGGGAATAATATAAGGATACAACGGGTTTATAAAATTAGTGTTAAGACTTTAAGAGAAGTATATTATTTAAGGAATCTAGGAACTAGTAAGATAAGTTATAAGGGAATATCTAGATTGCCAAAGAAACAAACCAACAAGGTATAAGCTGTACGGAGGGCTATAACCTATTAAAGTACCAAAAAGACCATAGGAGGTTATATTATAGGACTTTATTATTAAGTTACCAAAGTTAAAAGATCCTATTACGGGACAAGATCATAACGCAATTTTAGTAATAGTAGACAAACTAACAAAGTAGGGATACTTTATAGCGTGTACAAAGGAGATATTAGTAGAAGATATCGCTAGAATCTATATAAAAGAAGTGTTTGTAAGACATAGAGCACTAAATAAGATTATATCAGATAGAGATCTAAGATTTATAGCAGCATTTTAGGAAGTATTTCTAGTAGAATAAGGGGTTCGCGTAGCAACCTCTACAGCGTATTATCCGCAGACGGACGGATAAACGGAAAGACTAAACTAGACACTAGAATAGTATCTAAGACATTATATTAACCACGTATAGAATAATTGGGTATCGTTATTACCAGTTATACAGTTTATATATAATGCAACACTATAAGAAGGAATGGGGACATTACCGTTTAAGGCAAATTACGGGTATAAACTAAGAACGTCGTTATCGCCACATTAAGCAAAGAAAACGAGTAGCACAGCTAAGCAAAGAATAGAGACGTTAATAAATCTTTATACAAATCTTATAGAAATAGCTAAACTAGTACAAGAACAAATAAAAAGGTACTATAATGCTAAGAGATCTGAGGGACCAGATCTTAAGGAGGAAGATAAAGTATAGCTACTGTGTGGGAATTTTAAAAGTTAACAACTAAGCAAGAAGTTAAACTACGTCAGACTAGGACCTTTTAAAATTATATAAGGAATTTTATTAGTTATATATAAGTTAAACCTACTAGCCAAAATAAAGATCTACCCTATATAATACGTTGCAATGCTAGAACTAGCATATAGAAACGTTAAACCACTAATATATAAAGCAGACATGTATAGAGGACAGGAAGAGGATAAGTAGCAAGTTTTAAAGATTATTAGTTATAAGGACGTAGATAATAAAACGTGGTATAAAGTAAAGTAGATAGGCTATAGTAAGACTACCTAGAAACCACTAAGCAACTTAGAGAACGCTATAGGAAAGGTAAAGGAGTATTAAAAGAAAGCAGGTTAGGCAGCATTAAAAAAGGATCGCCAAAGGACGAGTCACCTAAGGGGGACCCATAAGAAGCAACTACTATATTATTTGGAGTTGTTTCCTTCTCTAGAAGCTCTACCCTCTTGTTACCTAGCTTAGACAGACCTTATCAAATAAGTTTCCACTCCTTAGAACGGACCTTCTCACGAACCTTCTTAAGACAAAGAAGACGCGCCGAGGCAGACAAGTACGCCTCATAAGCAGCATAAGTACGTTAAAGCTCCGTGAGGGAGGCCGAGAGCTTATTATCAAGTTTCGCAGCGGCAGATTAAACGCGAGACCCTATAATAAGTCACTTAGGGAACTCAAAGACTGTTAAGATTTATAGGACGCGCATACTTAGCATTAAAAATAGAACGAACATCGCAAGACAATTAAACATTTGCTTTAGTGTACTCCAAACAAGAGGACAGTTATTAGGTAGAAGGACTCGCTAGCGCAATACAAACCAGCCCCTCTTTCGCACAACGAGAATACGGAGACGGCATTATCTTACCTAGTAACAGTATGGAGGAAACCATACGCGCGCAATAAAGGGTTAAAGAAGAAGAAGAAGCTTTAGGTATAATAAGTAAGGATATTAACTAAACTAATTAAACGGACATTATACCTCTAGTAGACGACTTGGAGATGTTAGGAATCTTTAAGGACAAAGATAAAGAGGAGGGAGACAGTGTTACGGACAGCTTAAGTATAATATTATAACTACTTAGAGAAGAGTTAGAGGAAGCTAGTTAGTTAATATAGGCACGGTTTAGGATAGATTTAGTGGAACTATATAACAAGGAATAGTAGCTGAGGTTATATAATATAATCTATATAATCTATATAATCTATGTGATCTGTACGGAGCATATAGAGCACACGTACTTTATAGAGTAAAGGGATTTCTTAGGCGTATGGTTATATATTTAAGGAACCATAGTCCCTACCTAGGTAGTTCTCTCTTTATAGTGAATCTTAGAATATAATTGGAGTTAATCTATTAGGCAACTACTCCACTAGTTATTATTACGTTGTTAATTTGTTCTTACCTATATACCTAGCCTAATAATAGGACCCACCGTAGTTCCTACTACAAGGTTCCGTTACAATAATATTAAAAATAAAAGATAATTTAAGTTTTAGAAGATATATTATATAATATTATATAGATAGAAGATAACCTTTAGGTGTAATATAAAATTTTAGTATGCCAAGCAATATTGCAATATTATCTGAATATTGGCAATATTGGCAATACCGATATTTTATTGGTTCGTATTGGATAAGATTTTATTGGTGCCAGCACTGCTTAGCGACCTCTGGTGTTCGCGCACGGGCCTTCTCCCCTACCCGTGTCTTTTCTTCATAGATCAATCGACACATGAGTTCGTTCCTGACCTGGTATTTCCGGTCGACAGGAGGCCTCGAGGAACGAGACGCGCGGAGACATGAACGTTTTCGGAGCCCACCTAAACTCCGGACGGTTGACGTTCCCTCGTCCAACCGCGTTAAATGGGATAGTCCTAAATTGGGATAGGTAGGTGTCAAGTCGTGACCAAAGCCAAACCAAGGCATTAGTCTGATATTTGAGCCATATTTTTCCATTGTCTCCTCTGAAAGTAAATGCTCCTTATCGGCAGTCAGTCATGAACAAGGTTCGCAACAGAAGCCTGAGGATTTGGCGACGACCGTTTGATATGCCTCTCGGAAATATATAAAACCTTCCCACGTCAAGATGGAATGAAAGATAGTGGTGTGTAGACAAGCCTGTAATGATGCAGGAGAGCTGGCGAAGCTTTCGTGTGCTTTCGTTACGATACCGCCGGATGGCCTAGAACAGCAGAACTTAGATTTATGACTTGACTAAAGCTTGTGGAATTGATTTTATTGATATCAATAGTAACGGTAAGTTGTAAGTCTTATTTAATTAGAAATACATGGAAATTTTCAGGTGTGGAAAACGAGCGTCGATTAGATGGCAGTGTGAGGCTAAATTTAAGGTGTCTGCCTAACTTCAGGAATCATTGGCATCCAAGACCGGACAACCATTATCACTTATTCGTTGGTTTTCCCTTGGTGCTTTAAGAAATGTGCCACATTGACAAGGGGACGAGGATTATACACCGCCTTGTCACATCTCGTTGTAAGTGCGTGTCGATCAAGCCTTCTACTAGCCGTATGTAGATCGATCGCCGATATCAAATGGAAATATCCGAACAACCTCAACTCGTGATGCGACCGCGACGCCTTTGACTCATTTTCTTCAGCTCCACGATCAGGTGCTCTCCTGGTACGGTCGTGACGAGGCTCTTCCTGATTTTGTATTACTAACTAATATTCACGATACTCAACGCGTTTCTTCATATAGAAAGACTCATACGCCTCTTTGAGCGGCCTTATCCGTAATAGTAGAGGTCATGACAAAGTAGTGAGGTGGTGACGGTGGTGGTGAGCGGTCGGGTGAGCAATTGGGTCAGAGGGACGACTTGGGGGATGATTTAGGGGACGACTTAGGGGACGACTTAGGGGACGACTTTTGGCAGGTATGGCGAGCTTGAGGTTGTATAAAAGGACAGTATATTGCTCTTATCAAAACCAGCCCTTTTTACACCAAAATCAATTGTTTCCAACACTAATCTATATACACTTCTTTAGATATGGCCTCCAACGAGAATTTGGACGAAAATCGACCCCCAAGTACACCTCCCCCTGCGTATTCTCCTACCCTTCCTCCCTTATATACCAAACGCAATATGCAGCCAACTTAAAGAGCTCTACCTAGCTTTTCTGATATTGTCTTCCGTTTAATTTCGCCTTTTCAGGCCTCTACTAGACCTGCTTTTAATGCAACTACAATACCCGATACGGCGTTACTAGATGCATCTACAGTACCGTTTTCTTCCTCTCCTCGGGCCTCTCCTTTAACACCCAATCGCCGGGAGCGCCGAGCTCGTAATCAAATCGTTCAGAACACCTTACACGAAGCCCAGAGAGAGTTACGGCACGAAGACCAGAGGATTAAGCAACACTACCGCCATATTGATAAGTATCGGCAGAGCGTAATTGCATGGGCACGCAATCTTCGCTGACGCGGCTCCGTACCATACAAAGTACAATGCGCAATCAAGGCCTTCCAAAACGTTCTCTCTATGCCTTTTACTACTATCGCGACTACTTTACAAGAGCCTCTATCAACTATACACGCCATCTATAACGAGCCATCAACTCCACAACATGGTGGCTTTAGAAATCGCCTCAGATACAACACGCCTACACGCCAACGCTTAGTCGACTTTATTAAATCTCACAATTAGGCGCGTACTGCCACCTACGCCGAGCTCTCTACTAAAACAGGACTCTACGCTTCCAACTCTATAATTAGGCGATTACTAAAAAAGAAAGGCTTCTGGCGATGTATCGCTCACCCAAAGCCATGGCTCACTTAAAGGCAGCGCCAAGAGCGACTCGCATTCGCCTATCCGTGGCCTACGTAGCTGCGCCTTGCCCACCCACCTCTTAGGTGGGTGGTAGACAGCTCAATCGCCAGGACATCTCAATCGCCACACCAAAAACCAGCAAATTCACACCTTAATATCTTAACAACCACTAAATAATAAATTCTAATAATTTAGATTTAGGCTTTTATATATACTCTACAGCTTCTATTAAAGTTGCATAATAAA
>Ga0307507_10002585_pt1 | contig 37417 bp, 38 predicted proteins | sample 7_EM_MG_FD_207223 | JGI IMG/M metagenome (GOLD analysis project Ga0307507, IMG submission 207223) | Populus trichocarpa ectomycorrhiza microbial communities from riparian zone in the Pacific Northwest, United States - 7_EM | ecosystem: Host-associated > Plants > Roots > Unclassified | place...
CAGCCTTTAATCAAAAAAAAAAAGCGCTAGCCTCTTCTCCTTTCCAATAGCTTCATCTCAGCGCTTTTTTTTCATCAAAATTTTGTGTTGTGGTTGACTAGTTCAGAATCGTGTTTGGCTTGTTCAGAGGACCCGGTTTGAGTCAATTTGCACTATACTACTCGGACGGGACGATGCCAACCCCAACCCACGAGATGAGAGGGGCCAAACACCACTCCATTGTGCTGCTAAGAGAGGGCATGAGGGAGTGGTGAAAATACTGCTTGGACGGGACGATTTCAACCCCAACCCACGAGATGAGAAGGGCCAAACACCACTCTATTGTGCTGCTAAGAGAGGGCATGGGGGAGTAGTGAAAATATTACTCGGACGGGACGATGTCGACCTCAACGAACCTGATGAGGACAACCAAACACCGCTCTGTTGTGCCGCCGAGGGTGGGCACGAGGGAATAGTGAAAATGCTACTCGAACGAAAGGACATCAACCCCGAAATACCAGATAACGACGGACGAACACCACTCTGGCGGGCTGCTTGAACTGGGCACGAGGGAGTAGTTAAAATATTACTCGGACGGGACGATGTTCTTTGACAACACACAGGCAGGCACAGCGGATCTTATCCTTTAGGGCGGAAAGGCACAAACTTTTATTGGTTGAAGCGCGTAAGCAGATCAGGAAACCTTCTGAATAACAAAAGAACAATAAAGATAAATCGAGGAAATAAAAGACAAAGACGGAAAGGCAGGCGACTGAGCGGAATGATAGTGAATGAGCGATAACTAAGAAACAAACAAGGCGGGAGAACCAGCTTCCTTATATCCTTCAATGGGCAGAGTCTTCTCCCACAACATACTGCCTGCGCACGCTGAGATTCGCTTCTATTCCTTCCGCTCCTGCAGCATAACTTCACCCATTACCGAGCCACTTCCGAGGTGAAGGATAAATGGCCGAGGATACTCTTTCGGACCGAGGAAGAGGTTGGTACTCGGCTACCTTCGATAGTACTGTTTGATGTGAGGTAAGTGGTTGTTTCGAGTGGTTGCACTAGATATGCAGAATCGTCCTAGGTGCTTGTATGAAGCTAATATTGGTGAAACAGACGATAGTATAATAGTGCGGAATGAGGTGTAAGGATGTTCTGTTCCAGGTCCAGAACTGAGAGCAATGCATGTGGTGAGCAGCCAATAATCGCTTCCGTCTAACAGATGTCAACCCCAACGAACCTGATGAGGACGGCCAAACACCACTCTGTTGTGCTACTTGGAATGGGCACGAGGGAGTGATGAAAATATTACTCGGACGGAGCGATCTCACCCCCGACAAACCAGATAAGTACGGCCAAACACCATTCTTGTGGGCTGCTTGCAATGGGCATGAGGAGGTGGTGAAAATGCTACTTGGATGGAACGACGTTAACCCCGAAAAGCCAGATAACGATGGACGGACGCCTCTCTCCCATGGTGCTTTCAGTGGTCGCGTAGGTGTGGTTAAAATTCTACTCGGACGGGATCATGTCAACCCCGAATTACCCGATAAGTACGGCCAAACACCGCTCTGGTGGGCAGCTTGCAATGGACAGGAGGAAGTGGTTAAAATGCTACTTGGACGGAACGACGTCAACCCAGACATACCAAACCAATACGGCCGAACACCCCTTTGGTGGGCTGCTTTCAATGGACACGAAGGAGTGGTTAAAATGCTACTTGGACGGAGTGATGTCAACCCAGACATACCAGATCAATACGGCCAAACACCACTCTGGTGGGCTACTTGTAATGGGCACGAGGAAGTGGTTAAGCTACTACTGGACAGGACGACGTCAGCCCCGATAAACTAGGTCAACACCGCCATACGCCACTCCGCTGAGATGCCTAGCGCAGCCATCTGGGAGTAATAGCCCTATTGCATCCTAGCATCTGCCACCCCTAGCAGGGCCTTGGGCCGCGGTGTGGTCCGCTCCTTGCCGCCCTCGGGTACAGGTGCTCTACCGTATGCGCTATATCTGCAAGGACCACAATAACCCAATGGGACATATCGATTGCCGTCCCTGTCTCCCTCACATCCCCGCCAAGCCTCCCCCCCGCGGCCCCCGCTTTCCATCTCTTTACGGAGTCTACCCGCAACCCAAGCCCGGCTTCGATATTTTCTTCCCGTCGAAGCAACTCATACACGATGGGAATACACATCCCTATAACATACTCGTCCAGACTTTAGCACGAGTTTTCTTAAATAGTCTAGTGAGAATTTGTGAGTCTCCGTTTGTAATCCGGAGCTTGGCGTTTATTAGTGGGGGCTATTTTTATTGTATTTAGATAAGCCAGCGCTGCTTGGAATTTCCATTATATTTACTTTTATTGCTGGTTTCTGCCTGTAAATATTCTTTTTGCATTTATTGTTCCTTTATTTCCTCCATGGTTCCTTTTTTCCTTGTTCCTCTGAATACAAGCCGAGACAGTTCAGATACAGAAAAAATATATATATACACTTCTGGTATTAATGACATTCGTGAAAAAGCGTGATAATAGCTAGTTAATTAAGGTGTGATGGTGATTGGTTTCCGTTATGGACATGGTTTGATCATGCTTATCTGGAACCCTCTCTAGGCGTGAGCCTAGTGGTGGAGTTGGAAGGTTGTCTCCACTCTTTACTCTTGTCCCTCAAGGAAAATTAATCCACTAGGGAGTCTTCTAGCTGTGACACTGACTCCCATTCTACGAGCGCCGTGTTGTTCCAAACACTCGCTATGCAGCCAAACCCTCCTACATCGTCTTAGGCCTGTATAGCGTGCAATTTCGGGAGCTGTACTCAACCTATACCGATATACTGTCTCCAACCCGCCCCACGCTCAACTCAGGCTCCTGATACGCTACGGAGGTTGCTTTTCTGAATTGAATATGGCTCAATGACCATTGTTGTAATCTCCGCATCTTTTTGGTCGCAAGTGCGTGGGTTAAACGCTCGATGTGCTTATTTGCATAGAAACTAGATGCATAGCGAGTTTTCGAAGTATATCCGGTATTCTACCTTAATTTGATAAGAGTGATTGAAAAAACCACGGTGCTACGTAATAACGACTTACGAGCGAATTGGGATATTAGATTCCCCCGAGTCTCCTTTTGCCCGCTGCAATTCTTTCTTCCCATAGCAATCTCTTAATGCTCAAGTCAGGGGTCACGAACCTATATACGGTAGTCTCCCGAGCCAGGCAGGAAAATCTTGCCGTATCCTAGACAGTAGTATTCGAGTAATACCGTCCATTACCGTATTACAACTGGCCGATACCGTACATACTGTAAATTATAGCCGTTAGGTGCGATACTGGAAAACGGTATCTCGAACTATAAAATTTGATGACGGGTAGTGGTGTCTTTTACTATTGGAGTTCGTATTGAAGAAAGTGTTAAATTGAGTTTCCTTACAACCAACAGGTTTTTTTTAGATCGCTGACTTGAAGGGATTGGACGGTTGCTAGACAAAAGACTTACACATGAGGTTTTAGTATCATAGGTTGTGAGGAGGATGGTGTGTAGGAAGAGGCTGCTGAGGATAATTGTGTTTCTTAAAAACTTAGATTGGGGCTTCTTTTCTTCCTCTGTAAGTCATGTGTGACCCCCTCCCTGCTCCTACATCTTGATTGAGATCGGGGGTGCTTTTTTATTCTGGCCCGGATAATGGCTTCTGGTGAGTTTACGGGAGTATATCGTATTGAATCGTGTTGTACTGTATGCTATGTAAAATTATTCTTTGAACACTAAACTTAGTTGACGAGTGACGGTCTGTGACAGAAGTGCTGCCTGCCGGTCAGCCTCCCCGCTTGATCTGGGGGATACCCGGCTAGGGTTTATGCAAAGGTATTGGTATTATATAATACTCCTAGAGCTAGGTTATAGTAGGGACTTAAAGAGGGAGGGGACAGGGAAAAGAAAAGGAATGGAAAACGAGTGGGTGGGAACTATGGTTAGCGTGGTAATCCTGGGAGAGCAAATTGTACGTGGGTAGAATTCATATTGCTATCGGTCGCTTAATTATTGTTTATTGGTGGGGCCTTGGTACTAGATGTATATACATGGATGCTCCTATCATATTTTATTGTAGTATGATACTATAACAAAGTAAGAAGTACATAAGTTAGCCAGGATATCCAGCCGGAGAGTGTGTCTAGTCATATACTATCACTCGTGCCCTCGAAGGCTGGAAAAAGCTATCGCATGATATAATAGAAGGGGTGATGAATTTACCGCCACCGACCCCGCTGTAGATCCGACCCGATCCGGTTGAATCTGAATTTTGAGGACTAGGATTACTTATTATATAAAATACCCCTTGCGTATAGATCTGAAAGTTATGCATTGTACTAGTACTGTACTGTACTTATCTCGGTGCCCAGTGTAAAGTTAGACCTACCTACCTACCGACCGATCAACCGACCGACCGACCCCCGCTGGCTGAACCATAACAGCGGCAGTATAGTATAGTAGATATAAGAACGTACGATACCAGCCTCACCTTCATTCTCGCCCATTCACGCACCGTACATAACTGGCATCATACTCAGGACACTACAGAACCGCCACCGCCCTCTGGTGTCCCACGCGTCCGCAAGTTAGTTATTCTACCCTCCTCTTTCATGGATGGATACTTGCCGAAGGAGAAGGAGGAGGGGAGTTCTAGATACTCCACCCGACAATACCAGCAGTAGTAGAACGTAGACCTCGGGATGTCAACCACTTCCGCTTATTTTTTCCCGGATCTGAGGGCGATTTCCTCAATGCGTGATGATAAGACATTGAGGTGGGGGTTTATCTATCTATTCATCTGACCTGCAGTGGATAACACACCCACCAGCTTACTTGAATCCGTGATTTACAGGACCTACTCACTCACTCACTCGCTAGTAGGAATTCCTGAACAGTATGTTCGTAACTCACATCCCTCCCCAGCCTTTTTTGTTAATTCCCCGCCGGGAGTTGGACTAGTGAGGGGAATATCTTTGGGTCCGCTGGCTGGGCCCTCGGGAGTAGTAATGACAATCTGAATTTCCGGTTTCATTGTTGATCCGCCATTGATCCTTCTTTGGTGCGGCTATAGCGTGTGCGCCTGAATGTTGGGAGATTCGGGTTGTTGGAGGGGGTTCTTATACGAGTATAGTGCGGTGCTAGGGCTCCGGAGGTAGGTAGTGCAGAATTATTAGAGGATCGCGAAGGTTGTAGCTTAGATTGCTCTGTGCTATCTCATTTGCCATATGCTCGGGCGGTCTGCGAAGGAGCATGTGTAAAGTGATCGTAGTCGAGCGCAATGCATCATTCGTGGTTCGTCAAGGTGCAAGCAGGTCTTAATGAATAGAATAACCTAGGAATGGAAAATCCACAGCGTATCATTAGGATAAACGCCGCAGGTAAATAAGGCAACAGCCGTCGAGTTAAGTCATAGACGAACTGCGATAAACTAAACTAAAATCACAAGTTTAAAGTACAGCGCAGCAGGCCAAACCTAATCATTCCACTCCCAACCATTTTGCATGCAAAAACAAAAAAAAAAGCATCGCTCTTAATAAAGATAATATACACACATACACCCCCCAATGCTTCATGACAATACCCTTAAAGTTTAGTACAAAACAAGACAAACAATAAACTCCCTTTGCATCATCAAACAGTCTCAATCCCCTCCACAGCATCAATAGCCCTCCTCCCCTCCCTCTCGAAGATCTCAATCAATTTCTCCGCCTCGCGACACAACCTCTCTTCACCTCGGGCCGCATTCCACTTCACCCAATCTGCCACCGTCATCTCCTTCTCCTTCTCCGTGAGACCTGCGTTCTCATCGATTTCCATGTCCGACCCGTGAAAGACAGTATCTAGGTCCACCGCGGTCCAAGGACGCACGGTGGCGAGCTTGTTGGATGGTTTAGTCTTTGGAGTTGAAGCTAGCGGGACAGTGATTTGTGTTCTCACAGGGGAGAGTGGGATGCGTGCTGGTGATTGGGGCATGCGAGCTGGGGAGTGGGGGATTGCGGGTGCGCGGCGGGTGGGGCGGGGAGGGGAGGCGGGGGCTGCGGAGAGTGGTGGTGGTGCTGGAGGGGGGACGACTTCATCGAGCTCCGTGTCCGAGCCGGGATAGAGATCTGGGTCTAGAGCGCGGTCGGAGAAACTTACGGATCTACCTGTGGCTCTAGGCCTGCTTCCCTTTGGTATGGATTTTGGTTCGTCTTCCTCTGTTTGGTCGGGGTCTATGGGCTTCGCCGAGTTGCGAGGCTCAATCTCAATTGCCTTCATAAGTTTTTTAACAGGACGTGCCTTTTTAGAGCCCTCGTGAATGGAAGAAGTTAGTTCCTCGGATTGTGATGATGCAAAGAAACTCTCGCTACCCTTCTTAAGGATATCTTCAATATTTCTACTCTGAGCAGTTTTCTTCCCAAGTTTCTTGCCGCCCTTCTTGGGCTTTTTCCCTCCACCGCTGGCAGATGCCCGAGAAGCATCGCTTTCGTCTCCAGAATTCCCAACACTGCCCGCAGTTTTGTCCGTAGTCGTAGAAAGGAGGCTGCTTCTGGCGGGACGCATCTTCGGGGGCACAGTAGCCTTCTTGCCGCGCTTTATCTTGGGAGGTGGCGCAATCTCCTCTTCAGGCTGTCGACCCCTCGGATTGATCTTATACTTAATAACACTTCCTGCATCCGAAAGTACTGCCTCAGCCTCCGCTTCAGGAGCAATTGCTGAATCATGAATGATAATAGATTCGTCGATAGATGTTGCTATCTGTTCACTCTCTGAAGCCATTGATCTCATAGACGAGGTCATGTTGTGCGTACCAGTAGTGCCGGAAACAATCGATCTCATGGAAGAAGTCATGTTGTGCGCAGCGGTAGTATCTGAGAGAATTGACTTCATGGAGGAAGCCATCGGCGCGTCGGTATTATCGGAGGCAATTGAGTCTATGGATGTTGTTGACAGTACACTAGCCCGGCCTTTAATTTTCCGAACGCGTTTAGTTCTAAGTGGCGCCTCTGAGGGCTCCTCGATTCTAGCAGGCGGCGGAGGAAGTTTCTCTACCACGGGTTTCTCTGATTCGACCTGGGTGGGAAGTGGTGGTTGGTTATCAACCGAAGTGTTCCTGCTAGGTGGTTTCTGCGCTTTTGCGACTACTCTACCCCTCCTTGGTTTCGGAGCTTCAGCCTCTTGAGGAGGAACAGCCCTCTTCCCTCTTGCCACTTTCTTAGCTACGGGCCTGTTAGGCTCCAGTTCCTCAGCAGGGGCGACCTCTACATGAGCGTTTTCAACCTTATCTTCGTATCGTCCTATTCCTTGTGGGCTGCAAGGCCCTTCCTCGGCATCGGCTTGGGCCAAGTGCTTCGGAATCACAATCGGCATCGAGAAATCCTGATTGTTATCCTTGAATAAAGCTTTGGTGGGTGACCGGCGAATAGATCCAGGAGTAGCCGTGCCAAGTGGAGTACGGGATACCCTATCACCTCTTCTTGCTGTCGGTATCAGGACGCCTTCGGGCGCATTCCGCATGCTTTCCTCGACAGCAATGCTTGTTCTGCTCCTCGTCAAGCGTTTGGTAGTACGAACGAACGGTTTCTTAAAGGTTGCAACATCTTCTTCGTCAGTGAGCGGCCTCTCAAGGTCGAGAGCCAAGGCGCGGTCGATTTCATCATCGTCAGGGACAAAGGTTTTCGAATTTTTCTTGACCACAGACCTCCTGGTCTTCGAGGCGCTCCTTACACCCTTCTTAGGGCGCCCTCTAGCTGGGCCTGCCGCCACAGACTCGTTATCGCTGTCGGCCATCTTGGCATCTGCGTTTAGATTAACGCTCGATTGTTTAGCAAGACTGGCCCTAGTTGTCCGACGCTTAGCCGGTGGGGGTTGAATATCGTCTTCATCTGTATCCTTTGCACCGTCCCATATGATGACGGGCTCAGGGTTCTGAATGATACTACTCGCTCTCTTCCTCCCTCTAGGAGCCTTGACCGGCTCATCAATAAGGATTGGTTCTGGGTCGACAGAGAGTTCCCGAGCCACGGAAGGCGCCTTCTTTGGTTTCCTGCCGCGTGCTATTTTTCTAACAGGCTCGTCCTCCCCATCGCCAATTGAACTGGCAAGCGACTGAATCGACGCCCTCGACGCGCGTTTAGTGGCTCGTTTTGGTGCAGGCTTCCATGTAAAGAACAGACAATCCTGAGAACGTCGACGATGTTCCTCTCTAAACCATTTCCGTTAGCATTATAATAGACAAGTGACAAAAACAACATACAAAGGATCATCATTCATCTCCCATCCATCCAGGGTCAGTTCACAATACGCACAACTAGCATTATCTTTCGAATCCTTGACCGGAGCGTAATGCCACCCCGCCCCCGCCATCTAGAACTCAAGTCAGAACCAGTCCATAAGAGTAGATAAAGTCAAAACTCACAGTCTCAATTTTTGGCAACCACCCCCGCTTGTCCTCATGCGGCCACCATTTCTTCCCAAAAGTCATAATTCGCGCTTCCACCATCATTGTCCCTCGAGGATCCGACAATGCCTTGTGATCGTCCCTGAATGCCAAAGCATACGCAACCTGAGCCCATCCGCAATCGGGACAATGCTTAAAGTGCTCCAATACCGGATCATCATCCGTTTCCCAACCATCAAGGTCCTTATCGCAGAGGTAACAGGTGACGTTATCGAGATGTGTATCAGAAGGATTGAAGTAGAAGCCAGCGTCGGCCAGCTATTGGAAACAAATGTCAGCACTGGTTCCGGAATTCTGAGGAATTGAGAAGGATGCATGTATACACCTTTTGAGGAGAAGGCTGCTCATGCGGCCATTTCCCGCCGCCGGCATTTTTGTTCCCAACAGCAGATGATGCACGCCGTTTACGTGTGAAGGACGCCAGTCGCTTCTCATGAATGCTCATGTCTTTTTTCGACATGATTGTAAGAATATATTTATAGGAATAGAAAAATAAAGAAATTGTAGGAGGAAAAGTTTGGTTAGTGGATTGAGCAGGGAGCCGTTTCGTATTGAAGTTTATCCTTCTAATTCCGGACTTATTCGTTATATATTAATTGATTGCTGGTGGTGGTGGTATGATTTGTCGTGGGTTGTGAAATAGGGGGTAAAATAGTCGAAAGAAGGGGAGCCCTTTGTTGTTGTTGTTGTCGTCGTTGGCCGCGTCGCAGAAGTGGTGAAACGGGGTGACTTTCTTTCGAGGCGTGTTTGTTTTGGTTGTGACCCTACGGTAGAGCCAGTGAGCCACTACCACAATGGACTTGGGTCGGGCTGGTGTCCTGATGACTAAGCGTTCGCTCTGGAAGCCCTGATCTTTTGTCTAAATGCGGTATGAATAATATTATTATTATCACGGCTTCTAACTTTATAGGCTGAGACCTAAACCCTCTCTAATAACGAAGTCAACTCTCCGGATCGCTAGGAATAGGGGAATAACTTTCCTCCTTGCTACTGTAGTTGTCCAATAAGGATTGTTGGAACGAAAAAGAGTGATCTAGTTATCGTTCTTATTTCTTTTAGTCTTGGCAATTAGTCTTTAATCTTTAATTTTTTTACCACCAGCACGATACTCTCTTCTCTTCAAACCCCTACACAAGTTACTTTGCTCGTGGTCCTGCCTTGCTTGATTTGAGGGTTCTCCACTTGAACGGTGTTGATGGTCTTCTCTGTTTTTATTTGGTGTCCAAACATCTCCAAGAGCATCGTTTGCACCATCACATATTGTTTTTTTCGCTCACGGGCACCCAATAAGTTGAGACATGATGATACCACGGCATTTGGCAGTAGGTTTTGTACTTTGTCTACAACCACCACCATCATGCTACCCCATCATGTACCGGTGCAGTAGAACACAACAGCTAACCAACAACCTCCTCCTTCTTCTACAATAGAGAACACCCTGGCTACGTCTTCCATTCTACTCCTCCAGTCGCCTCCGACAATACCGAGACTTCTCAGCCTCATCATCGACACCACCTAATGGCAGCAATGACGCAAATACCAAACTTCCCCCTCCGCCCCCAGACTTTGACGAGCCAGACCCGGACTTATCTTCCTACACCAACCTCCCCCGCAACTTTGGGACAAACCAGCACATGCACGTCGACGATGCCCTGAAAGACCGCCTCCGCTCCCTCCTATGGCAGTTCCGTGCACCGGTGCGTTACGCATTCGCCTATGGCTCCGGCGTCTTCTCCCAGGGCAGCAATGGTAGCGTAGCCGGGGGAAAGAAGCCAATGATAGACCTGATGTTCGGCGTGACCTACACACAACACTGGCATTCTTTAAATCTTGCGCAGCATAGAGATCACTATTCATTTTTGGGGCAAATGGGGAGCGCAGTCATCGGTCACGTTCAGGACGACTTCGGAGCCGGGGTCTACTTCAATCCTTACGTCGATGTTGGCGGGACGGTAATACTCCCCCTCCCCCACTTCCATACCCCGCGGAGATCGTACTGACGCCCAGGAGCTCAGTTAGTAAAATACGGCGTGGTAAACCTTGCAACCCTAGTCCACGACCTACAAACCTGGGACACCCTCTACCTTGCGGGACGCCTCCAAAAGCCGGTGAAAATCCTTCGTGACGATCCGCAAGTGCGCCTAGCAAACCAGCACAACCTCCTCTCGGCAATCCGCACCGCACTCCTCCTCCTCCCGGAGAAATTCACAGAACACGACCTGTACACAACGATAGCCGGGATCTCCTATACCGGTGACCCGAGGATGAAGCTATTCTCTGAAAATCCGCACAAGGTGAACAACATCGTCGGCAACCAGCTCCCGCACTTCCGCCGCCTATATTCCCCGCTCCTAGAGCAATTACCCAACGTAAACTTTTTAAGCCAGGGTGTAACATGGAATGACCCGGCAGAGCATATCATGCTGGAGCAGGACATGCACCCCCAACGCCGCGCAAACATAATCCGTCGTCTCCCGAAATCCTTCCGAGAAAAAGTGTACTTCCAGTACCAGCGCAAGTTCGCCATCCCAGCGCTTGACTTTGAAAAAATGGTTGGCCGAAGCGCCGATGAGGAACGCATGCTTAAGCGGGAAGGCGGCGAGTTCGAGCGCAGGATCGTGAGGGATTTGGATAACATTGGGAAGGTTGTCGGGGGCGTTATCAAGACTACTATTAGATGGCCGAGTACGGTTCAGAGTCTTAAGGGTGTAGTGACTGCTGGGCCACTGAGGAGTTGGAGGTATTTGAAGGAGAAGATGGAGAAGTGGTCTGCTGCTAGGAAGAGTGTGGGTATGGGGCGGAAGTGAGAGGGGAAGGGGGGTATATATTGATAAGGGGTGATGATGATGAATACCCGGAATCCTTTGGTTTAAGTTAGTCGTTGTATGATCAAATCCTTGGCCTCTTCTTTTTTTTTTCATTCCTTTTTTCTTTCCCCCGTTTGAGCGCTGGGCGGAGGGGTGGTTTGGGAGCTATTATACTTAGAATTTCATTTCCCTCAATGCCGTCTTCAGGCAGTGGCAGTCTGCTTACTCGCTTACTTCCTGTACATTTATTCGGGTACGCTATATTGTGTGTAGAATGAGCAGTATTATGTATTGAGGATTGGCCATACACCGCAGCAGTAAAATAGAGACCCAGAACCACCACCCAACTAACACTGCTACCATAAGCTTAAAGTCAAAAGAAGCGCGTTGTGTCTGCGATTTTTGATGGGGGGAGATTTTCACAGAATAGATAGCAGAGCTTGATAGTTTAGTAGGTTTGCGCGTGCCATGTGACGATTGACACTGGCGATCTACAATATTGTACCGTTCCGCTCTTCCGGATGGGTGCTGTAACCGTACAAATACATGATTGGATATCCGCTGCCTATATCAGAAGCATTCACAATGATATGGTATGAGCCGTCTTAATGCCCTTGTTTATAGTATTGAATGCCAACTTGTCGACTTCACTTCTGGAAATGTGATACGTCGAGTGATACCCAGTGAACTTCATAAAATGAGGATACACCGTGTAGTCCAGAGTTTCTGTACTGGAGGGGGGAAAATGTCATAAATGGGATAATATCACTTGACTGAAAAAGCACTTGGCCATATAAAGAATGCTAGAAGCACCGCCCAAAAGAGAAAATCGAAACCCAATCCAAACCTGCCTAGAGCACTATAATCTCTTCAATGCAGCAAACCTCTTTGCCAGGTCGTCATCATCCAAGGCACTCCTAGTCCCACCAACTGCCGCAGCTGGCTTCCTATTCTCCGTAACCGCCTTCTTGGCGAGTGGACGCATAGCCGGTGGGTCAGGTAGTCTAACAGTGGGATGAACATTCTCGGTTGACGGGGACGGCGGGGCGATATTGATCGGAGATCGCATCTCACGGGGTGGTGTAGCCTTTGAGAGTTCTGCTGCTTTAGGGTCCGCGAGTAGAGGAGGGTTTTCACAAGCGGGGACAGCCATGGCAGTGGAAGGGTCATCGTCGTCGTCCCCCTCTAGTGGTGGTGTGCTCGGAGGCGTTTGCCCCCAAGGGATACAGTAGGTCCGCGCAATTTCCTTAAGATAGAGTGTTACAAGAGTCTCCGACGGGGGCTCGACACGAAGTTTCTTCAGGACCTATAAAATATACGAGTTATTTCGGTTTTGAATGGGGGAGAATTGAAAGATACCCTCTCTGCAACTTTCCCATCACTGTTCTCGATAGCGGCAAGGGCAAACTCTTTACCGTACTTTTCAACAAGCAGCTGGCGGACTTGCTGAAGCTCCTTGATTTCACTCCTAGGGGCTGCGTAGATGATGCTTTTCACAGCTTCCTCTAGTCCTGGGTCACACTCCCTAACATTCGTCAACGGGATCCCAGGGGACGGGTGGGGTATAAGGGAATATACTTCGGCTCCATCATCCCTATCCTGGCCAGCAGAAGCTCACAATACAGCTCCAAGATTTCCATGAGCTCTACCGAGATGTCCTGCCGGATGATATTCTCTACACGAATTCGGGCAGACTCTTCTTTACCCTGCTCCAGGAGCTGAGCCATCTGTCGACGGTTTACCTTCGCTAGAGCGGTCTCTCGCTGCTGGGCCATCCGTAGGCGAGATACGGAGAGCTTAAGAGCTACTTTGAGCTTCGACTATTTTTCGGAGGTGTTAGCTATGGTGATAGGGCACGTCAAGTAGGGTAGAGCTTACAATAAGTGTCGAAGGAGGAGGCATAGTGGATAGAGATGAGAAGGATGAGCCAAGATGAGAGTATGCCGAGTAAGAAGGGAGCTGAAGGGATGAGCAGATAAAAAGTGTAGATGCCAATACAGGAGTTATGGTAAACGATGATAAAGTTTCCCCTCCGGATGAGATGACGACCCCACCGCCAAGACAACAATACGGTAGAGGGTTTGCGCAGACACCTAGGTGGTGCTGCAAATAGTTAATCGCAAGGCTTGGCGACCTTGTATCAAGGGTGTTAAATGAGCATGAAAACCCTGTGCTGCAACAGAGGCATACGGTAGTGTGATACCGGTATCATACCTCGGCCGAACCCTGTATCAATAATTCCGATCCTCAACAACAGAAACAAAAAATAAAATAGATTCAAAATCTTGTATCTTGTGAAAATAGTCTGAATCTAGCAACCTTCAGCAGTGCTCAACAGCTTACTGAATTTGTTTCCTTAATACCCAATCTTCCTATTCTGAGTCAAGTAAACTCCCTGGGTCCTAGGTTTATCGTAGCTGTATTGTAGATCTTTAATCCATATATTAACAGGCAGTTTAATTTAACGGTTTGGTTAGTTTCAACTTACAGCACTATCCTCCTGTTCTGTTGTTTTCTTTTTCTGCCCTCTTTTCCCGCAAAGACTACTCGAGTACGGTACCGGTAGTGTGTTCAGTGAGGGTAGATGGATATCTCAACACGGTAACTTTGGATGCACCAGCCTCTTTGCTAAGTTTATCCAGATTCTAGCATCATGGAAGCTAGCTAAATGTCCTTACTCCTAGATCAAAAGAGTACCGCTATATGAGTGGGAACTTACCATACCAGTTCAGTTATGTTGTGATTTTGGTAGTATCATAATCGAAAGAAATTCTTTTACCTTTCTTTGATATCTCTCAATATGCTGTCATGATATATCACTCTCTTTGTGTCACCATAAAATTTTATCCTCGCTTAGTCCAACCCAAATTTGCCACTGCCGCAAGCTGAAGTGCCGTATTCGTGACGTTACCGGCAGTGGGTCCTGCTTCTAGAGGTATCATATCTTTTCCCTTCTGACCTTTTTTTCTTTTCTTTCTGCCCTTCTTCCTCGGTCGCCTTATAGTCTACCCTGTGCAATTCTGAGGAAAATTCTTCTTCTATGCTTCATACCCCATCACGCGACCGAAGCTTCGATTGCTTTATGTTCGAATTATGGCTACAACAAATCTCTGTAGGAAGCGATGGCTCGCTATTCGTCGGGAATTGACTAGAGGTAGGTTCTCCTAAGCACCTATAACGTTGTCTTCAGAAACGGAGCCGACGAGACTAATTAACTTTGGACTTGACAGATAAATTGCCAACGAGGGTATTCAAGTGTGTTCTTGCGACTACTCTCACGGGTTTGTGTCCCTCTACCAAAGATTTAGTTTAGAAAATCTCTAGGTTTTTTGTGTTGCTAATCCGGAGCTTCGACTTTCAGTCATAATTTCACTACTTCCGAATATCCGCAGTAAGGATCCGCAATTACCCTTCCCTGCGTGTTACAATCCCTAAAATCCCTACGCTCTGTTCTTTGCTTGCATTTACGGCCTTGCTTTTGCTTACTGGCTGGGCAATGCTTGCTAAAATGTTGTGTGGATGTGCAGATGTATATGGCACGGCGACATATCTGGCATCCATCACAACGGTGTTTGTGTTCTGACTCCTGTTTGTTTGATATTTATTTTGTGCTCTGGCTTTAGCTTGCTGTACTAATATCTCTTCCGCAACATAGTTTCGGTATTTGGCTCGGTTGGCTTACGACATAGCTTTTCTGACTCTATCTAGGCCATCCCGGACGTCGACTTGGATCAATGGTGGAGTGTATGCAGCCTACCAATTACTCCAACAGAGTGCATTGCTGACCGGTTTGCTTTCTAGCGTTAATACTTGCATCACTTGGTGCGTTAATTGGTGTTACGTGGGCTTCGTTGGCGGTATACCTAGGATCACTTGTACATCCTCATAGCGAACGGGGAATGATGACGATAAGAGCAACCTTCCTCACGATATCAGTTTTTGTGCACGGTTACGTTAGGAGCTCCACACCCAGGCTTTTTATATTAGTTCTTCTCATGGTTATACCTGTTGTTATCGGATTGGTATGTCTCCTCCATGCTGAAAACCGGTTAAATGTTTCTGGCTTATCATATGGCATTGGGAGAAGTAGACTTCTCCAGTGTATGAAATGACCGCTGTTTTCCCCAAGCAGTTCTTGCTTCCGATATTAACGGCTTCAGCAATTGTGCTGCTAGTAAATGTGGCGGTATTTCCTGAGTTTGGAAGCACCTACTTGGGCTTGACAACAATTGAAACCCTTCAGAAGACTTTGGAGGTTCAAAAAGAGGCTAGCCAGTTATTCCTAATTTACAGGAATTGTGCCACTTCAGATACCAGTGGAAACTCTGCAAGAAAGAAACCCTCCTTAAAGGATCTAACAGAGGCGAAAGGCGAGCTTCGCAAGAAAGTAACCGAGTGTAAGGGCGCCCTGATTGAATGCTCATTTGAGCTTGCATTTTCAGTCCTTGCACCGTGGGAATTGAAGCCTATAGCGAGCAAAGGCATTAAGAAGCTCGTCGCCAATACTCTCAGTCTTGTTGGTGTCTGTGAGAGCAAATATGCATTGCTTGGCGATGGGGGTGCAACAGATAACCAAGCGGCGGGGAAGAAGAAACATAACGAAAAGAAGCGCTCAGTAGAGGGCGCTAATATTGACCAAGTGAGACCGAGAAAAGAGATTGAATCTGGTGATCAACAGCTGTTGCGGTACCTTCTTGAACGGTGTGTAAAAATTTGCCGAGTGAGCGGTGATGACCATGGCTGACGCGACACCCGTACAACCTCTAGAGTTGAAGCACCACTGAGCGGCCTGCAAACCACCATTGACAGATGTGTAGATGTTATCAATACTTGTGTTGCATATACATTTGTACCGGCTTCCTTTTTCGCCCACCGCACTTGACTGGCTAACAAATTTAGGACGTATCAACGCTTCCGTCCCTAAAACAGGGTAAAGGAACGCCTCGCTGTCCAAAAGGAATTCTGGTCCAGGAACTCGATGTGCATATTGATTGGCTCGAAAATGCAATCGAAGAATTTAGTAGAAGATCTACCGAAGCCCTTGAGGGCGCGGCAATTCAGGAAACCAATAATCCAGAGATGATAGATGGGGAGATTGATGTGATGCCTCGGGATGAGATTTTCCTGATTAGCAGCTTTATGTTGAATTTGCGTCAGGCTGCGTGAGTACATCGATTTCGGGATATTTCTCCGACCGACAATCTAATTTTTATGTTGTCATTTCAGTTCGCACACGCTGGATATGTTAAAACACTCCCGAAAGTTAGTCGAGCTCCATAAAGACCGTAAGGAGACGCGAAGGATCTGGTTTCCGATGATTAAGCTCCGGAAATGGCTTTTCAGCGGAACTAAAGAGCCCGAGACTCTTCCGGCAGCCAAGAAGGATGCCTATCTTAGAGAAGGTGGCGATCCGGATGACGACGAACTGACATCCAGAGAAACACTGAGAGGGAGAAAGGATCAGAAACGGAAGAAGGGAGTGAGAGAGCGTCTAGCCGACTTTCTTGAATGGGCTAGTGGTTCAGACGATGTGCTCTACGCTTTTAAGCTAACATTGGGTGTTATGCTGGTGACTTGGCCGGCTTTCGTCAGCGGCTGGCAGATGTGGTTTTACCACAATCGAGGATGTAAGAACCTTGTTTCCGCTTCCGACCCTTGATGGCACTAACAGCTATTGTAGTATGGGTCGGTTTAATATTTATCCTTGTTTTCGAGAACGCCGTCGGGTCTACAATTTGGATCTTTTTCCTCCGTGCTGTAGGCACCTTGATAGGGTCTGTATGGGGTTATGCCGCATACGAAGCACGCAATGGGAATGAATATGTGATCGCAATAATGATCTTGATAGGAATGATTCCCAGCTATTATGTCCAACTTGGAACCAGGTACACGAAAGCGGCCATGATCTGCACCATTTCAATGTGTGTTGTAGCGGTCTCTACACATTTACAAACCGTTCCCGGATCGTCGCAGGAGAACTTTACAAAGCGTGCTGTTACCATGCTCATAGGTGATATATATCGCGCCCCTAATTCCCGCTGATTTACTAATATCTTCAAAGGCGGCGCTGCTGCAACCTTGGTACAAATGGTCATCCTGCCTGCCAAAGCCCGAGTGAGACTGAAAGAGTCACTCGCTTCAGCAATCGTGCAGATTACCAAAATGGAAACATGCATAGCATACGGAGTGGATGACACTAGAAATGTCGTTAGCACCCCGAGGCTGTTCCGGAAATTTGAGCGGGCGGCAAAGAAAGCCGAAGCAGCTCTTACCAGCGCAGAAGTCTTCCTGGGCTTCACAAAGCAAGAACCAAGACTAAAAGGTTCCTTTGATACCCAAGAGGTGGTCTACAAGGAAATCATATTCGTCCTCCGCCAAATCGTTGACAGGATGGAGAACTTGCTCCAAATGCGCAAAGCCTACGGCTCCGCCGTGCTAGAACAATATAACTCTTTAGTGTACAGCTACCGCCGTAACGTCGCCGCTTCAATCACTCTAATGCTCTTCGCCTGCCACGAAGCACTGACGACAAAGCTTCCTCTTCCACACTTCCTGCCATCGGCAAGGTTAGCACATCTCCGCATGGTAATTCGCATCCGCCAGATCTTACTCGAAGAAGATGAGCAGCAAGAGCGTGGGGAGCTGAGCGAGCGGTTGGGCATCAGCGCCGGGGCCCGACGCAGAGCACTAAGGCTCAAGTTCCTCTCCTGGAACGCTTCCGCCGCTGCCTTGGAAGAATGCATAGAATACGTGGAGGAGCTGGTTGACCTCTTGAAAATGCTCGTCGGATCGAACGAGTTTAGGTCGGGGCTGTTGCACGGACCGACGTGCAGGGAGTACGTGGAAAAGATGCGCCAGCAGAGGATAGGCACTGGCAGGGAGGGTTTAGAGGGTGATAGGAAGACGCTGTCTTCGATGGCCGCTAGTTCCTTCGTTGGGAAATTAGCGAAGATGAGAGGGAAGGACGAGGATACGTCTGCAGAGATTGATATCCCGAATCCGCTGCAGAGGATTCAGTCCCGAAGGGCGGTGGCAAAGATGGGGAGGCAGAGGGATATGGCTATTGAGGAGGTGCAGGAGGAGGATAGGTGATGACTACCTTTTTGGGAACTATAGAGGCGTTATTCTTTTCTTTTGGATTTCGGATACTCGGCACTAAAAGTGTACAGCAGCATGGGTACTGGGTTCTGGTCAAAATGCATGGATGGGCTATAGGAAAAGTATTGGAAGGAAGCTATCTAATAGAATTTGGCTTTGTTCAAGCATGTACATGCTTGTGGGGTGCTGGTGGAAGCCCAGGATATGGTCTATAGGTTATGGAGCTTGCTGGTATTTCGGTGAGAGGTGCTGAAGTGGATACCATAACCGAATATACGTCCTCTACGGTATACCCATAGCACATGATCCCCTACCGCTCTCGTGATATCCCATATACCTATCCATCTATTACCCTGAAAGAAAAATTACAAAAAAACGGCCCGAAAAGATTACATTCTACCTTCCATTACCCCTCCCCAATCCCCCCACAAATCCCCCACCCCTACCCTACTCCAACTTATCCAAGTGCTCCAACCTCGTAAGCACAACCTGCTTCGACGTCTCCTCAATCTCACCTGCCAGAAAAACCTCATCAAGTATGGCATAGACCTTATAAAAATTAAAAACAAGATCCAACTCGCACACGTTCCCAAAAAACGCATCAAGCACTTCCACAAAGAAATGTATGGCTTCTAGGTAGGCAAGTTCATTGTCGTTCGCATCGACGCACACGCAGAAGAAGAGGCCCGCGTAGCGGCGGTAAACGATCTTGTTGTTGCGGAACTCGACGAAGTTGCTTTGGTTCTTTTGGTCGCGCGGGGCGACGAGGCGGTGGACTTCGCCTTTTAGTTTGACTTTTTCCTCGTCCTGTTATATGTTTGTTAGTAGGTAGGGATGCGGAGTAGGGAGGGGGGGAGTCGGGAGCATACGTCGTATGGGGCGTACCATTTTGCTAGGCGGGTTTTACCCCTAGAGTTGGAGGGGGGGGGGTTAGCGTAGCTTCAGGGGAGGACAGGGGTGATGGGGTGATGGGGTGGTGGTGAAGGGGAAGCTAACTGGCGGTTTTGGATTAGGATGAAGGAGAGGACCATTGCTGGAGGAATTGAGGTGGTGGTGGTGGTGGGTGGTGGGTGGTTTGTATTGTGGCTAGTGATGGGGTTGGAGGTGTAGTTGGGTTAGAGTTCGTTCGCGACAAGAAAGCTTATAGTGGTTAGGGTCGGTCACGTGGTTGGTGGGTGAGGTTACCGGAATAGCTGGGCTGGCATGCTGGGATAGGGGCGGGTGGTGGGGGTGGAGCGTGGAGCTGGGTTCATGTTAAGGCAATTGATTAGTCGAAAGAAACTGCGACAGAGTACCCTTACCAGTATTATAGTAAAAACCATAGGTGTTCGAATACTAGCAGTTCTCGCCGCTACGGTAGCGGAGGACAGGCACCGTACTGGTACTCGAGAAAATCAGAAGAGTAGCTAGAAGGAGTACAAGATCCGGCAAGAAGATATGGAGCAGTTGTTTAAGGTTAACCAGCTAAATATATCCCCGTCTGTTCTGGTCAAAGGGTTCCTGCCCTTGTACTGTACCGCACACAATTTCGCGACATCCAAAGAAATAAAAACAATAGTGGAGAACTTGGGACTGATTCTTGCACAACCCTGGGTTTTATCGGCAGGTATGATATTATAATGTCTTGCTCTTTCTATGATAGTATTTACTCCGAGCGACGAGAAAACCGGACCATGCTACCGGTAGGGCATTGGAGGAGCATCTCCTGTGAGGGTCTAGTGTTTTTTTTCTTTGTTATTTGTCTTAGAGGGTATGATATCATAAGTTTTTTGGTGTGTTTTTTGCCCCCTTTTCTATCATACTCGTAGAGGAGGAAATTTTGGACTGCCCAGGACATAGTCCGTCTATTCGAGCTCCTACGGTGGTAATCCGGATACTCCAAAGACACTGGTGACCTTAAGATGCGGTATCAATGGAGCAAAGCAATTAAATTTTATCAATAATTTGAAGTTATAGATTAGCTCGCGATGTCTTGGTTATAATATGATACTTAAGAATTTATTTCTCAAATTCCTAATGCTTTTTTTGGGGGGTGATGGATTTGGTTAAAATATTTTTTTTTTTGATTGTATCGTGGGGGGTTTTGCTCCATGCTGCAGGAGAAATAACTTACTGGCAGCTAGTTGTCCCTGGACACCAAGATGCCTTTTCAATTCCCCGGAGGTCCCGTATGTAATGCCCTTCTGTACCTTAGAGGGGTCGTAAGTTAGAAACATAAATTTTGTCTTCGGGGGGGTTGCTCGGAGGGCGGGGAGCAGGATAAAGAGCTCTCTAAGTGCCTGCACTGAGTCCCTGGGTATTGTGGCGCCGTGGTCACCACACTGCTCCCGCTATCACGTCGCCCACATTTCCTAGCGAAAACCGATGTCGCCTCCTCACGTGCATTCTGGGAGGAAAGGTTTGCCAAGATCTAGCCGACGCTCTTTTCTCCTAATTAATCCTTACTCGTTTCCCACCATCAATCATCTGTCGTATCAAAGCTCCGAAGCGAAACACTCGCACCGCCCCTCCGCTCTCAGATCACGGGGAATAAATATAAGACGGCAATGAACCCAATAAGATTTCCGAAGCGGGACGGTGGGAGCTCTGTGGAGGAGAAAGACCGGGTCGTGCAGCAGACGGACCAAGACGCATCTCAGTCGAGATTGAGTGCTGTTGAGGCAGGATATCTTGAGGATCCGTTCGCCAAGTTGTTTGTTGCTGGGGAGGCACAGAGGCGGTATCCACTAATAAATAGAGGTGCGGGGCATTGACTACAGCTCTTCTCACCATCTAAATCTGACTGAATTATTCACTCTAGGGACATACATTCGCACAACCGCAATCGATAAGCTCGTCAGCAATTTCCTGTCCTCTTCCCCAGACACACCAAAACAGATCATTTCCCTAGGCGCCGGCTCAGACACTAGGTTTTTCCGCATAGCTTCTGCAAACCCTAGTGTAATACCAACCCTCACCTATCGAGAGCTAGACTTCCGAGCCATCACTAGTCGGAAGATTGCTTTGATAACTGCTTTCCCGGCACTCCAATCCCTCCTATCACTACAGGACCTCTCGGTAGACCAGGTAAACGGAAGCCTCACGTCAAAACACTACTCCATCCACCCCCTCGACATCCGCTCTCTCCACCCCTCCTCTGACTTCTCCGCTTCGATAAATACCTCTCTCCCAACACTCTTCATCTCGGAATGTTGCCTCATCTATTTATCCCCAACAGAAGCAGATGCCATTCTTAAATGGATAACAACTGACTTTTCCTCCTCGGTCGGTATAATACTGTACGAGCCGATCGGGGGGGACGACGCTTTTGGCCGCGTGATGATACAGAATCTCGCGGCGAGGGGGATCGTGCTCAAGACACTGAAGAAATACTCTAGCCTCGAGCGACAAGTTGAGCGGTTAAGGGTACTGGGCTTCACTGATGGGCAACTCGCTGTCAGTGTTAAAGGGATACACGATGTGTGGATCAGTGCAAGGGAGAGGGGGAGGATCGCGGGGTTGGAAATGTTGGATGAGGTCGAAGAGTGGGATATGCTTGCTGCGCATTACTGTGTAGCATGGGGCTGGAGAGATAGTGGTGAGGTATTTGCCGGGTGGCGGGATGTGGGGCAGGGAGATTAGCCTTTGTGCCTGAGGGTATAAACCACAGGGGGGTAATGGAAGTGGGAGCTTGTGCTCGAATTGGTCATACCAAGATAATAGTTGGGTTGGGTTCTGTTTTGCGCCCCATGAACCTAATTCTATGGTAAAACTATAAAGCGCGTTCAATCGGGCACGCAGTCCACATGGTGTTGAGAGTAGGTAGAATTCTGCGTAGTTTCTGGTCGGCCAACGTCACAGATGATCACTCATTCGATCTCTAAATCTAACCGTTGTACAGTTACGGGACGAGAGGGGCGATAATAGAATGGCTTAACTACTACTGGAAGGACAGCGAATCCAGGAGCTATATAATGGAGAATAACAAAGCATCTGAACACCACCACCTCCGTACACAGCTAGAGTACGGTAGCTGATAGCCAAAACCATACTCGGGCACAGGCATGGGTAATTGGATAGTCAGGAAATCTAGAAGACACTGCTGCTGGTATTCTCATAGGAAGAAAAAAATAATTGTCATAGGGGTTGCTCGGGCAGGCAGAGGGGGAGGCGGGGGGCTTTAGCACTCCTAATCTCAGATATCCAGACACACATACACCCGAATAAAACCACTGCGAGCAAGAGATACCATAAATTATCTTTTGATAAAAAGTCGGATTCGCGCCAGGCATTACACTGCCTAATTCCCTTTTGCTGTTTTTTTTCTTTCTTTTCTTTTCTTCTTCCTACAGCGTGGATAAGGGTACTATAGTACCGTACAGTGCCCCGAGTACGTCGACAGTCAGTGTATCTGAAAAAAAAAAACTCTAACAAGCGTTACCCTAAATCCATTACATTCCACTCTATTTGAATAGGGGAGAGAGAAAGAAAAAGAGAGTTGTTGTACTATACAAGACTCAGACACCCTCTACTCGAAATTAAATCTCAAGATATATACTCTACCTAGGTTTAAATCTATTCTATTATTGAACGGAAGAGTGAGATTGCCTAGGAGTGGAAGAAAGGTCGACTTATGCAAGAAACTTCTAACTTAATCCCTAAAGCGCTAGAAGAAGAACTACCGGTAAAAGCAAGAAACAAGCAATCATCTTAGACCACCCCGCACAAAACCCATATTCATCTGACACTACCTGTACCAAGAAACGACGACTTCTGGAGGACAAGATCGTAAACTCTAGGAAAACAAATGGGGTTTGGGTGTTGGATACGTTCGGAATGTCGGACCTCTGGCAGCTCCACGACTCTATCATGCCCATTTTTGGTGGCCTATGAAAGCGGTGTTTAGTTGGGTTCACTTGAATTATCGGGATTGACGTCTTCCCGCTCCAACAGTACAGTAGCTTCATCATTTTCTCATGGCCGTTCTGGGCAGCCCAAGAGCGGTGTTTGGCCATGCCCTGCATTTGAGGTGTCGGGGTTGACATCTCCCCGCCCCAACAGTAGCTCCACTGTTCCCTCATGGCCATTCCTGGAAGCCCACGAGAGTGGCGTTCGGCCATACTCTGCGTCTGGGGTGTTGGGGTTGACGTCTTCCCGCTCCAATAGTAGCTTCACTATTCCCTCGTGGCCCCTCCTGGCAGCGAGCGAGAGCGGCGTTTGGCCGGATCCACTTGAGCCATTAGGGTTAATACCTTCCCGCCCCAACAGTAGCTTCACTACTCCCTCATGGCCATTCTCGGCAGCCCACCAGAGCGGTGTTCGGTCATGCTTTGCGCCTGGGATGTTGGGGTCGACATCTCCCCGCCGCAACAGCAGCCTCACTATTCCCTCATGGCCATTCCTAGCAGCCCACAAGAGCGGGGTTTGGCCATACAATATGTCTGGGGTGTTGGGGTTGACATCTTCCCGCTCCAACAGCAGCTCTACTACTCCCTCGTAGCCATTCTCAGCAGCCAACGAGAGCGGTGTTCGGCCGTATGTGCTTATGCTATCGGGGTTGACGTGTCTCCTATCAAATGGCAAACCCACTGCCCGCAACGCCTTCCCCCACCGACGGCCTATAATCCCAGGATTGATAAATTGCGGACTAAGAAAGAACCTCACTACTCCCTCATGTCCATTTCCAGCAGCCCATGAGAGTGCTGTTCGGCCATAATTCGTGTCCTTCTGATCAGGTCGAATATGTTTTTCTCGTGAGAGCGACCTCACCACCTTTTCATGCCCGTATCTTGCTGCCCATATGAGTGGCGTCATACCCGCACTATCTCTTTGGTTTACATCCCATCTATTCATCTTCATCAAGGTATTTGCGACTTCAGCGATGCCGAAGTAGGAGACACAGTGTAGCGCAGAAAACGGATTGCGACTAGGAGAATAGCAAATGGGAAACCCGCGACTGATTGACCCCCAAAGGGATTTGGCAGATATGTGACTATCGAATTGATCAAGAAGCTCAAGCGCAAATGGTGTTGCACAATCTGAGAGCTCAATTCGCATGTGGGTTCCCCAATATAAAGAAGAATAGTCGAGGAAGGGTGTGCCTCGGAAGTCAGGGGACGGGCAGGCTGAAAGATCCTTAACACACTAGAAGTTGAGATACCTCAAGCAGGTTTTAGCCATTGTCGAGTGGGCTCTGTCAAAGAGGTCGGGGTGTGTGTAAAGATGGTTTTGAAGGGTAAAATGGATCAACCTAACAGTCGAGGCACCCTTACCCACGCTCACAAGTCCTTGACAACAGCCTAGTAAGATCGATATCGCAGGGATATCATCGCTATTGAGACTATTTGACCCTATCTGGATTGCTAGGGCGTGACATATTTCGTCCACCCGCAAAGGCCGCCTCGAATGGGAAATCCACATCAGAGCGGCCATCCCGAGTCTTGCCCTCTCCCCACCCTGAGCCTTTATCCTTCCCAGCGTTGCCCCGTATGCGCCCCCCAAATCCAAGCCGTTCTCCATTGCTCTAAGCTTTTGCCTCCTCCGATATATGGTCGTCTCTTGAAGGACCGTCTCGATGCTTAAGAAAACAAGCAGGAATCTAGATACAATATCCTTCAGCGCACAACTTTAGATAATTTCATAAGTGCCCCCACTTCCTACTTACATTTCCGAAACTGTTTCGGGAATCTTCTTTAGAATTTCCTCTTCCAAACTCTTGTCCATCGCGTCCGGCATCGTATCCTCTTTTAGCTTCACCCTCAGAAATATGATGATGTCGTCTTTGGCCGGTGTTATGGATCTAGTCGCTGCCCTCCCAGCAAGGTGCTTCCCAACCTCGCTCCGGATATATGATCTCCCAGTAAGAAATATCCGAGCACCTGGCGACTTCTGGAGTATCTGGTTGAGTGAATCAAGAAGCTTCACCCGATGTTCTGCCGGACACTCGTCTAGGGCGTCAATGCATAAAAATGTACATCGTGAGGACGAGATATCCTGTAAGAACCCCACAATTTCTGAGAACGCTGGCCTCCGGCTGTCAATGGCCTTCCCTCGGTCTCGAAAAGCTTTGGCTATTCTTTCAGGAATCTCGTCCAGTCCACGAACAACCTGCCTCAGCATCGAACCCAGAATGATAGTTGGGGATTGCTCCTCCTGAGCGGCAAAGTCGAAGTAGAAGTAGGCAACGACAGCATTTCCTCCCACGGCTAGCTCGTATAGCGAATCTATCACTAGCGAGCTAACATCACGGCTTATTAGAAACACCCTTCTGCCCTCGAGTATCTTTTTTCTCACCTAATGTAGGTCTTGCCGACCCCCGGATATCCGTAGCAAAACAAGGCTGAACCATCAGATTCACCCCCACGAATACCATCAACTAAGTTCCGATATTCCTGGGTTTCCAAGAGCCAGTCTCCTACCTCCTCGATTCTACGAGTTTGAATGTCCTGGTGCCGTCTCTGGGGTTCAAGTGGAGATAGCCAGGCCAAAACCTCGGACCTCTCGTCGCCCACAGTACAGTCATTCCACACATTGTTAAAAGAATTGGTGGTATTAAAACTGTTGATATTGTCGTTGATGTGATCTTGAGACATAATGTATTTTTCGCTGATTTGGGGTTTGTAGGGGATGGGCTCTCAAGTAATTTTATGTGGTAGAGTCGGTTGGTGTAATTCCTAGGGAGTGAAGATAAAAAGGGGCGATTATGATTTGAAGCCTTGTGGACAAAGGCCTGTCTAATTGACCACCTAGTCTCAGCTCACTCGCTCACAAGTGAAAAAAATGGTGGGACAACGGGATTCCCTAACAAAAAACAGGGGTATCGTATTCAGAATAATCATCAACCGCCCAAGAATATTTAAAATTCAATACATTACATAGATAGCTTCAATTATCCCTGGGAATTATCTATATAAATTTTAGAAAGTTCTTCTCAAATGAATGCGTGTCTATAAGTGTGGTTTTGAAAATTACTTCCAACAACACTGCCCAATGGGTACTTGTACTTTTTTGGTGTGGCAACAGGAAGATTTTCTAGTCTAAGCCCTACTTGAAGTAACTAGCGGAGAAGAAACAATATCTGCATTCCGAAAACAAGGAGAGGCAAAGTGGAGAAGTGATAGGACCAGTGTATGAAATTATGTTCATTCCAATGCCGAACTGCAAGTTGATATCGATGTATGAAAACTCTATATTTTGGCGTGCAATCGGCCTTGCCCCCCACTACCGTAGGGGCCCGAATAAACAGACCATGTGCTATGTAGTCCGAAGTTTCCTGCTCTGGAAAAGCGGCCAAAAATCTGCCCCCCAGACAAACAAAAAAAGAAAAAGAAAAAAACGGTACCTTACTAAGAGAAGCAACTCCAATGTCCTAGCACAAGGCCCATTTATTCGAGTTGTTACTGTATTTTCTTCACTCGTATGCGATGAACCTCTCAAAGATCAAGCATACAGTTTTAACCGCACCCAGGACGAAACTGGGCGGGTGATATTTGGTAGACAAAAAAGGGAACCCCTAATATTAGGCCCTACCTCCGGATACCCCTCACAGTACCTGGGACAAGTAGGTATCGTAGTTACCGTGGCAAGTAACAAGGCAAGCAAGTTCCAATACATACCTTTAGCACGACAAGTGACGATCACAACAAACTCCCCAAGCGCGGACCACAGAGAACACCGGTAGCGTTTCTGGCGCCTGGGTATTATTGATTTACCCAGGTACTGGTACTACTACACGGTGCTGTAGAAATTGTAGCAGTTCGAAAACGCCAGACATGAGATAGCTCTAGAAAGGAGGTCAGTCCTCTGCGTTTACACTGTTCTGTTTCAAACGGCCTTTCGTCATCCCACGCACCACCTGTGCCTCCACGCCACAAAATATCAATCTCTTCCATGCACCACCGAGTGCACCTACAATCAGTGTGTCCGAAAAAGAAAAAGAAACTAATCAGCGTTGCTCTAAATCCATTACACTCATTCCGCTTCATTCGAATACAAGTAGGAGAAAGGGCAAGGAAAGAAGAGTTCTCTGCCCGAAAACGAATCCCAAGATATGTACTCTACCTCAATCTAAATCTATTATATCATTGAGCAGAAGAGTGAGGTTAACTTATGCAAGAAACTTCTAACCTAATTCCTAAAACGCCAGAAGAAAAACTGAAAGCAAGAAGCAAGCACATCTCAGACCACCCCGCACAAAACCTATATTCATCTAACACTACCTGTATCAAGGAATGACGACTTATAAGAGACAGAATCATAAACTCTAGGAAACAAAATGGGGACCTAATCGTTGGATGCGGTGGGAATGTCGGGCCTCCAGCAGCGCCACAACTCTATCATGCCCATTTTCGGCGGCCCACGAGAGCGGCGTTCGGCCATACTCCGTGTCTGGGACGTCGGGATTAATATCTTCTCGTCACAGCAGTAGCTTCACTATTCCCTCACGGCCCTGCTCGGCAGCCAACGAGAGCGGCGTTCGGCTGGATTTACTTGAACTGTCCCGGTTGATGTCTTTTGGCCCCAACAGTGCTTCACTATTCCTTCACGCCCATTCCCGGCGCCCCGCGAGAGTGGTGTTAGGCCATGCTCTGTTTCTAGGATGTCGGGATGACATCTTCCCGCTCCAATAGTAGCCTCACTATTCCTTCATGGCCATTCTGGGCGGCCCGCGAGAGAGGTGTTCGGCCATACTCCATGTCTACGGCGTTGGCGATGATATCTTCCCGCTCCAATAGTAGCCTCACTATTCTTTCATGGCCATTCTGGGCAGCAAACAAGAGCGGTGTTCTGCCATACACTTTGTCTGGGGTGTCGGGGTTGACATCTTCCCGCTCCAATAGTAGCTTCACTACTTCCTCATGGCCATCCTCGGCAGCCCACGAGAGCGGTGTTCGGCCATACTCTGTGTCTGGGGTGTTGGAGTCAACATCTTCCCGCTCCAGCAGTAGCTTCACTATTCCCCCATGGCCATTCTGGGCAGCAAACAAGAGCGGTGTTCGGCCATGCTCTGTGTCTACAGCGTTGGGGTTGACATCTTCTCGCTCCAATAGTAGCTTCACTATTCCCTCATGGCCATTCTGGGCGGCCCGCGAGAGAGGTGTTCGGCCGTACTCCCTGTCTACGCCGTTGGCGATGATATCTTCCCGCTCCAATAGTAGCTCCACTAATCCCTCATAGCCATTCTGGGCAGCCCACAAGAGCGGTGTTTCGCCATACACTTTGTCAGGGTTGTTGGGGTTGACATCTCCTCGCTCTAATAGTAGCTTCACTACTCCCTCACGCTCATACCCGACGGCCCACGAGAGCGGTGTTCCGCCAAACTTTGTATCTGGGGTGTCGGGGTTGACATCTTCCCGCTCCAATAGTAGCTTCACTATTCCCTCATGTCCACCCTCGGCGGCCCACAAGAGAGGTGTTCGGCCAGATTTACTTGAACTATCCGGGTTGACATCTTCCCGCTCCAATAGTAGCCTTACTATTTCCCCATGGCCATTCTCGGCAGCACACGAGAGCGGTGTTCGACCGGATTTACTTGAACTGTCCGGGTTGACATCTTCCCGCTCCAACAGTAGCTTCACTACTCCTTCATGCCCATACCCGGCGGCCCATGAGAGTGGTGTCCGGCTATGCTCTGCATCTGGGGCGTCTGGCTCGATATGTTCCCACTCCAGCAGTTGCTCCACTAGTCTCTCATGGCCATACCGGGCAGCCTGTGTGAGCGGTGGCCAGCCATGCTCATCTGGGGTGTTTGGGTTGATATCATTCTGCCCTAACGCCAGCTTCACTATTCCCTCATGCCCATTCCCATCAGCCCACAAGAGCGGTGCTTGGCCAGTCCCTATGTCCGGAGTGTCGGGGCTGGCATCTTTAGGCGCCACCAATAGCTTCGCTATCCCCACATGCCCCCTCTCGTTAGCCCACAAGAGCGGTGTCCGGTTATACTCCGTGTCTCGAGTGTCGGGGTTAACATCTTCCCATCGCAGCAGTAACTTCACTATTCCCTCGTGGCCATTCCCGGCAGCCCACGAGATCGGTGTTCGACCGGATTTACTTGAACTATCCGGGTTGGCATCTTTGCGCTCCAATAGTAGCTTCACTACTCCTTCATGCCCATTCCCGGCAGCCCACGAGAGCGGTGTTCGGCCATACTCCGTGTCTGGGGTGTCGGGGCTAACATCTTCCCGTCGCAGCAGTAGCTTCACTATTCCCTCGTGGCCATTCCCGGCAGCCCACGAGATCGGTGTTCGACCGGATTTACTTAAGCTATCCGGGTTGGCATCTTTGCGCTCCAACAGTAGCTTCACTACTCCTTCACGCCCATCCCCGGCAGCCCACGAGAGCGGTGTTCTGCCATACTCCGTGTCTGGGATGTCGGGATTAATATATTCTCGTCGCAGCAATAGCTTCACCGTTCCCTCATGACCCCTCCCGGAAGCCCACGAGAGCGGTGTCCGGCCACGCTGATCTAAGCTATTGTGGCTAACATCCCCCCGCCCCAGCAGCAGCTCAACTATTCCCTCGTGGCCATTCTCAGCAGCCCACGAGAGCGGTGTTCGACCATATTTACTTGAGCTATCGGGGTTGATGTATCTCATGCCGGATGGTCGCTTCATCGCTTGCAGCACCTTGCCCCGCCAGCCGCCTCTGTTCCTGGGATCGACAAATTTCGAACTAAGAAAGAATCTCGCTACTCCCTCATGTCCATATTCAGCGGCCCACGAGAGTGCTGTTCGGCCATAATTCGTGTCACATTGATCCGGATGAATATGTTTTTCTCGCAAGAGCGACCTCACTACCTCTTCGTGTCCAGATCTCGCAGCCCACATAAGTGGCGTCATACCTATGCTATCACTTTGGTTCACGCCCCGCCTATTCTGCCCTATCAAGGCATTTGCGAGTTCAGTGATGCCGAAGTACGAGACACAGTGCAGCGCAGAAAAGGGCTTGCGACTAGGAGCATTGGAAACGGGAAACCTTGCACTGACAGACTTCCAAAGGAATTTTGCAGATATGTGACTATCGAACTGACTAAGAAGCTTGAGCGCAAACGTCTTTGCGTTATCCGAGGGTTTCATTCGCATGTGGGTTCCCCAGTATACAGAAGAATATCCAAGGAAGGGTATGTCTCGGGAGTCAGGGGACGGGCCAGCTGAAATGCTCTTGACGCTCTGGAAGTTGAGATACGTCAAGCAGATTTCCGCCATAGTCGAGTGAGCTCTGTTGGTGAGGTCGGGATGTGTGCTAAGATACTCTTGGAGGGTAAGATGGATCAACCTAACAGTTGAGACACCCTTATCCACGGTCACAAGTCCTTGACAACAGCTTAGCAAGGTCGATATCGCAGGGATATCATCGGTATTGAGATCATTTGACCCTATCCGGATTGCTAGGGCGTGACATATTTCATCCGCCTGTAAAGGCCGCCCCGAATGGGAGATCCACATCAGAACGGCCATCCCGAGTCTTGCCTTCTCTCCACCCTGAGCCTTTATCCTTCCTAGCATTGCTTCGTATGCGCTCCCCAAATCTAAGCCATTCCTCATTGCCTCAAGCCTTTGTCTCCTCCGATATATGGTCGTCTCTTGTAGGATTGTCTCGATGCTTAAGAAGACAAGCAGGAACCTAGATACAATATCCTTCAGCACACTGCTCTCTAGATATTTTTATAAGTGTCATCTTTTCTACTTACATTTCAGAAGCTGTCTCAGGAATACTCTTTTTAATTTCATCCTCCAAACTCTCATCCATCGCCTCCGGTATTGTATCCTCCCCCAGCTTCGCTCGCAGGAATAGGACGATATCATCCTTAGTGGGTGTTATATGCCTGGTCACTGCCCTCCCAGCAAGATGCCTCTCAATCTCACCCCGGATATGTGGTCTCCCGGTCAGAATTATCCGGGCGCCTGAGGACTTCTGGAGGATTTGGTTGAGTGAGTCAAGAAATTTCACTCGATGCCCTGCCGGACACTCGTCTAGGCCGTCAATGCATATAAATGTACGTCGTGAGGACGAGATATCTTTCAAGAATTCCACAATTTCTGAGAGCGCTAGCCCCTGGCCACCAATCACCTTCTCTCGGTTCCGAAAAGCTTTGACTATTCTTTTGGGAACCTCGTTCAGTCCACAAACAACCTGTTTCAGCACCGAACCCAGAATGGCAGCTGGGGATTGCTCCTCCTGGGCGGCGAAGTCGAAGTAGAAGCATGCAACGGAAGCATTTTCCTCCACGGCCTGCTTGCATAATGTATCTATCACTAGGGAGCTAGAATCGCAGCCTATTAGCAATGCCCCTCTTTCCTCGAGTACCTTCTCTCTTACCTAATGTAGGTCTTGCCAACCCCCGGGCCTCCGTAGCAAAACAAGGCAGATCCACCAGATCCACCCCCACGATTACCATCAACCCAGTTCCGATATTCCTCGGTTTGTAAGAGCCAGTCTCCCACCTCATCGACCCTCCGGGTTCGAATGTCCTGGTGCCGTCTCTGGGGTTCAAGTGGAGATAGCCAGGCCAGAATTTCGGACTTCTCGTCGGCCACCGGATGGTTGTTCCACACATTGTTAAAAGAATTGGTGGTATTAAAACAGTTGAGGTTGTCGGCGATGTGATGCTGAGACATTGGTATTTTCTGCTGTTTGAAGGTTGTAGAGGATGGGCTCTTGAGTAATTTGATGCGGGAGGGTCAGTGGATGTAATTCTTGGGGATGAGGAAAAGCGGGGGCGATCATGATTTTGAAGCCTTGGGGACGAATGTTTGTCTAATCAATATACTCGAGTACTTTATTTTGGTCGACTTTCTGTAAAGCCTGCATGACTGTGCGCTACGGTCTGCACAAACCCCAAGGGGCCTATAGATGAATAGGAGGCGATGAACCTCTCATTAATTCAATATATTTTGTTCTAGCAAAGCTTGCCCTGGCATCTAGCCAGTGTACCGGAGTCGAGCATAATATAATAAATCTCTCAAGGATCAAAGGACACCGTTTTAATGGACAGACCCTTTCCAATACCATGCGCTATAAACATTTCGGATGCCCTGGGGCAGAAAGTATACTATCCAGAAAGGTTTCATAATATAGCAACGAATAGCAGAATACTCACAGAGTGTCAGCAGTCTCTTTGTTCTTACTTGGGACAAGTAGATACCGTAGGTATTGACAGTATAATAATCCTAGTAGCAGAACCTTGTATTATCAGAATCGAGGAGCACAGGTAACAAGAGGATGTATAGGGCTATACATGTGCTAGTAGAGCTTTCACCACTTAGGTAACCGTTAGCTAGCAACTTCTAATTGACAAGCACATACTCAACATCTCCTCCCGTCTACACACCTGTACCAGATTGTGCCACCTCCATCTGGTATCCTGGCATATAACAGAGCAAGTAAGTACCAGTACGTACCAGCAGGCTCTCGAGTGATAAGGTATGATTTATGAAACCTTGGCGGTAAGTGAAACGAAACGCCAAGCACATTCCGATCGCCAACCGACCAGCTGGCGGGCTTTACTTGGACATCTGCAGGCTTTACCTACTCGCGATGTCGAAGCGTTTTTAAAAAGACTGCTATTGCATACCGCCAAATTTAGTGCTTTTTTCTCGAATTTAGATGGTATGCAATAGCAGTCTTTTTAAAAACGCTTCGATGTCGCAAGTATACATTTGCAGGCTTTATCTGGGCATCTGTAGGCTTTACCTAAGCATCCGCAGGCTTTACCTACACTTCTGCAGGCTTTACCTACACTTCTGCAGGCTTTACCTACACTTCTGCAGGCTTTGCCTACGGATCTGCAGGCTTTAACGTAACCTACCGGGAAGTCGGACAACACCGGGAAGTCAGACACTATGCAACGGTAGTCAAGAAGGCAACAGCTCAATCCATTCTCAACCAAATTGGACCAAACAAGGTGATATCAGTTGAGGAAGGATAGGAGAGCTATTTCAAGCTCAGGCTCGAAAAGTAAAAAAAAAACATCCCCCACTGAAGAATACCAGAAAAAAGAGAGAAAATCTACTCAAAGCAGTAAGAAAGGAAAGACCAATTGAGATATAGAAGCATGCAAGACCATTTAAAAAGCAGATGTAGGTAATCTTCTATTGGTAAAAGTAATATAGGAAATGATAGTTAGCGGCTCAGGCTGTTGAATACATAAGAAAATACACTACTCCCAAGCCCTGCTACTGGATCACTCAACCCTACTACACAACCCTAACACCTATGAGGATAGCTATCATACAGTTTTAACGAGAAAAACTTTTCAATACCATGCACTTGGCAATAAACCTTCCGGATACCCTCAGCCGGGAGATGTACCATCCAAAAGGTTTCATATAGCAACAACAAAATACTCACAGAGCACCAGCGGTCTCTTTGTTCTTCGATAACCCTCTAGATGCTTTTCCAATTCCAGCGCAATTTCTCTTGTATTCGAGTACGGTAAATACAGTACCCAAAACACACTACCTTTTAAGTAAGCGCAAGCTAACACACAGGAGCCTTTTCTGATTGAAGAAAAAAGAGAAGAAGAAAAAATCCAACAGCTCATTTTTGGAATTTTTCTTCGCCGTTTGATAGGCCAAAGATGAAGTAATTCGCGAAGGTTTTACCTTTTCAATGGTATATTCCCTGGCAGGTGTTATCCGAAAGGTTTGTTGCCACGTGCGCTATATTGAAATGTTCATCTAGTTTTAACCGCACCCCGGACAAAACTAGACAGGTGACGAAGGGTATTTGGTAGGCACAAAAGGAAGCGGCCAATATTAGGCGCTGTTTTCGGATACTGATACTAGAGTACTCCTTACCGGGACAAGTAGGCACCGTAGGCACCGTAGCAAATAACAAGGCAAGCAAGTACCAACACGTACCTTCAGCAAGTGATGAACACAACAAAGTCCCAAGCGCGGACCGCAGAGAACACCGGTAGCGCTTCCGGCGCTTGGATATCATCGTTTCCCCACTTGTACCACAATACCCTAAAAAGCTATCCTCCATTTGTCCTTTCCGCCCCTCAAGTTCATGATACCAGGATTGGCCTTGTCCCCGCCTGATATCGGGGCGGGTATCGGAATGGGGAATGTAGCACAATCTATTCCTGTCGTCATCATGGAGTCTTTATTGTGTGCTCCCCCCCCCTTTTTTCTCCGCTCCTACCGGTTTTTACTGTTATTGTTGCTTGGACGCCTACAATAACGCCCCTTTTCTCCGTCTTTTCTTCTTCTCTCCTTTCCTTCTAGAACACGCCTTATCTCTCGTATGATGTCTCACTATGGAAATTTTTTTTTTTCTTCTTTTGTATTCTTTACCGAGACATGTATCATATCGTACCGGGAACCGTGCTGTGTGGTAACCCCCTGTTTCTAATCCGTTCATAGTTTCTCACTCGGCATTGATTTGATTGGTTGGGGGTTGCGCCCCCGTGTAACTTGGCATGTTTCAGGCGTTTGCCGGCACAGGGTGGGGGTGGGAGACCGCAGAGGAGAATGCTTTATTTATGATGAAAATTGTAACTCCCGCTCTCTATCCAATCGTTTTTCTAAAAAAGTAAACTCTGCGACAAGGAAAAAAAAAAAAGTAAAACACGAAACCCCCCCCCTAACCTTTTTCGTACACTTTGCCCCGCGCTGTTGATAAAAATGCACTGTAAAAAAAAAAGATCAAAACTCCTCTATCAATACACCTTCCCGAGACATTCCACATCCACTTCCCCTTTGGGGCCATGACCTAGAATCCGCTCCTGAATGTTGGGGGGATATTGTGAAGGGACATGGGCTATGCTCTTGACCGAGCATCCGCGATTGTTGGGGATGTTCACGTTGATGTCCTTATGCGCGAGTAATAGCAGCACGACTTGGTCGTGCTCCTGGTTGGCCGCAAGGTGTAGTGCGGTGTCGCCATTGGGATCGCGCAAGTTGACTTGCACCCTCGGGTCGCGTAAAAGAAGTTCGACTACGGCTGTGCAACCCCTCATCGCCGCAACGTGCAACGGAGTCCCATTGCTGGAACTATTGTAGTTGATTGCTATTCTGGGGTCTTCTAATAACGCTCGCACGACACATGCGTGGGTTTGGTCTGCCGCCGTGTGCAATGGTGTCCAGTCGTCGTAATTTGTCGGATTCACGTTTATTCGTGGGTCGGCTAAGAGCTGTCTGACGACGGGGCTATAACCCCAGAAGGCGGCCGAGTGGAGTGGGGTTGGGTTTCCGATATTTTGAAGATTTATGTCCGACCTTTGGTCCTCTATCAGGAGTCGGACTACCGCTTCCTGCCCCCAGAAGAGTGCCCTGTGAAGGGGTGTACCGTTGCGCTTATCCTGGGTGTCTACTTCGACTCTCTTGTCGTTTAATAGGAGGCGGACCACTTCCTCATGGCCTCTGGTGGCGGCAAGTAATAGTGGTGTCGAGTTCGTCTTATCCATCGAATTCACGTCGATGGCTAGCTCGCGCAGTAGTAAGCGCACCACCCCGGCGCGGCCGTATCTCGCCGCCAGTGATAATGGTGTTCGACCTTTGGCATTTTTGGTGTCTGCGCCGACACCGCAAGCTAGGAGAGTGCTGATGACCTTTTCGCTCTGGTCCAATACCGCTTTGTTGAGGAGGGCGCCTTTCCCCACTACGTTGAGGAGCCCTCTGTCAATGAGTCTCCTCACGGTAGCCTTATCTTCGCGTTCCGCTGCGAAATAAAGCGCCCTCTTTCCGTAAGGTTTGGGGTGCTTGCGGCATACACTGTCCAGGAGACTGGGGGACAGGAGGATTGCGAGGCGCCGATTCACTTTCAAAAGGGCGTTTAGGTCAGGTGGTGTAAGTTCTCCCGCGATTTGGAGGATGATCTCGTTTGGTAGGTATAGGAATGGCATGTCTGTTTGATGAGCGATTGTCGAGCTACGGTAGTAGTAATGGAAGAATTTGGAGTATGGGGATGTTGTCTTGGGGAATAGGAGGGAGGGAACGGGGGGGGAATGGAGGCCAAGGGTTCTTATTGGAAAATTAGTATGGGGTACCCGCAGGATAAGCCAAGATTACATTCCCTGCAAGTATTGAGTGATTGGGGTGTGAGCCTGCAGCCACGTGTCGGGGGTTTCAGTCACGGTAGTTGCCGTCTGGCTGGCGGGATGTCATAATACCGGTATCTCACTTGTCTGACATTGTCTGCTGTCGGCTGTCGGCTGGGCGCGGGGAGTGGTGTTGTCCTGTGGACTAGGGCGGAAGCTTTTGGCGGAGTGAGTGCCGCGCACTGCATGGAGAGAAAGCAGCATGCAACAGAATAAGCGCGCAAAAGGAGCATGGACGAGATTTACTTGGCGATTTAAAAAGTCTGCGGACAACCGCTGTCACCCCTACAACCACAACGATTGAAATTTCAACTCAATGTGAGTTGTCATATCGACACCGTGGACCAGTTAGGTTCCTTGTTTCCAATCTCACGATGGCTTCAAGTTCAACAATTCCTCTTCTGAGGTTTCGTTTCCTTTGGTTTGATGTTACCCGCGAGGGTTATCTTTCCAACTCTATCGGCATGATCTTCTATGATTAATTTCGATTCTTCAACGATCGGCGGATTTCAGCACGCTTCATTACGATGGGCGAGCAGGAGGCAGTAGGACTCCACGATACGGTTTTCTTTTGTTAAGGGTTTTTTGGGAAAGGAGGGGGGATCGTTTTGACCCCCAGGAATAAGGGATAGGGTTGGTGTGGTAGGCGGCTGGTGTGTTGGTGGTGGCGGGGTTGGCGGACCAATGGCATGGGCTGGGGGGTTAGGGTTCGGAGGAATGGTTTACCGAGTTTTTGGTGGCTGCCTTTCAGGGTGGCGAACTTTCAGAGTGGCTGGTGAAGCTTGAGGCGGTGGCACCCATTGCAAGTGTCGCATTCCGATGGTGGATCCGGTAGTGGTATCCTTAGGGATTCCCTTCGGGGCAATATTTCTTTTGTTTTGTTGATTGGTTTAGGAGTGGGATAATTGTTTTTTGGGACGACTGAGGCTACTTTGCCGGTGGTGAATCTTTATCTTCTGCTGCTGTTGGGTTATCCCGGCGGCCGGATGCCAGGCGCCAAAGTCCTGGAGAGGGTGGGGTTTGCTAGCTGA
>Ga0307507_10002586_pt1 | contig 37399 bp, 22 predicted proteins | sample 7_EM_MG_FD_207223 | JGI IMG/M metagenome (GOLD analysis project Ga0307507, IMG submission 207223) | Populus trichocarpa ectomycorrhiza microbial communities from riparian zone in the Pacific Northwest, United States - 7_EM | ecosystem: Host-associated > Plants > Roots > Unclassified | place...
GTTAAAGAGTAATAGTATTATTAAACTAAGCTTTTCCTTTAGCTTTGCTATAAGATTTGCCTTTACTAGCTCGTCTTCTTTAAGAGCTAAGAATTGGTTGTCTCCTAAGATAATTATATTATTAGTTTGCATGCCAATAATTCCAAATAGAGTTCCCATAGTTATAATAAGGAAGCAGGGATTGAATATAAAAGTAGTTATTAAAAGCTTCTCTTTATAGTGCTTGCTATAGGTAGCCCACTAGTAAGTTCCTACCTCTACGATCCCATATAATAGCTTAAGCACAACTATAATCGTATCTTTAGGATACTAGTGTCACGGGGCGCGGAACAGTGGCAGCTAAACGTATATATTCGAGGAGTCTATAAGACGTTGCGCGATTGATTATAAGGGTCGAGGGCGTAAGGAGGTGATATACCTACGCGTAGCTAACATAAGCTGTACGCGAGGTGTACGCGAGAGCACAGGGCTCTCCTATGGAGGCCCCTACGGTGTGGTTCTGTGACACTACCCCCCCTCCTATAGAGGCGGAGCTCTGGTGACGCTGTGGTTGCTATATACATATAGTAAGGTATAGAGAAGAAAAGGAAATATTGCTAAAGGCTTGCAACAACGTTATATAATAAGACTTGGCACCTAAGAATTCGACTAATTAGATAACTTTAACTGCTGGTTAAAGTTCCTGGACATCTCAACGATTTTCCGGTTACGTAATCGCACTTTGCTATTATGTAATGGCAATCTACGGCAATCTAATGGCAATTTGCCCTTATGTAGCAATGTACGGTTTAACTCTATAAGGGCTCCTATAGAGGATTAGGCATGAAATCTCTGCTTAGGCCCGGTTTCTGTGGGTTTACGTAGTAAAAATTACTAATTAGATCCTTTGCATTTTTAAAGTCTTCCCATAGTTGCCATTCTGGCTGGTCTATGTTGAATTCTATATAGATAGCTCTATAGTAGAGCCGCCGTCCCCTGCCTTTGCCATGGTATTTAGAGTTAATAATTTGTTTAATGGTCCACTCCTTATGGTTCTTGTCTTTGTTCTTATCTCGGATTAGTACTGGTAGAGGTTTAGGCTATATCTATCCTGGTAAGGGGTTAGGCTGGTAAAGGTATAGTAGCTATAGGTGAAATACAGGCCATATCCCGCGGGTGGCTAGGGTAGGCGGGAGCTCTAGCTTATATATAGCTCCCCTATTAATAACTTATTTAATTTAATAGGGGCTGAGATTCTTATAATTAAGTGACTTTATAGGCCTCTATATAGAGATATTGCGTGTATCTAGCTATACCTAGTCGCCAATACGTATCTCTGGTGGTGGCGCTCTATAACGATCAGTAAAGTAGGCCTACTTTGCTTAAGCCTAGGCCATTTCTCCCTTATAGTAGTTAAGTAGATTTTTCATGCGGTCTGCATATTGGTTAGTAAGTAGCATCTTAAGGCGTTTTCTATATAGCAGTTTCTTATTAATAGGTTCTGGTGGCTCTATACTAGATTAGGGGTGATAACCCTTATTCGCGAAGAACGGGGTAAGTCCTATAGTAGTTAAAACGTGGTTATTTACTACAAATTTACCTAGTAGAAGGTAATCCATCCAGTTATCCTAACTATAGGCGACTACCTGTCATAGGTACGCTTTTATACTAGCATTAGCTTTTTCCGGTTACCCGGCAGTTTCGTAGTAGAAGGATATAGACATCTTAACAGAGGTGCCAAGACATTGGCAGATTCGTCTCTATATATTAGAGTTAAACTATATGCCTTGGTTGGACGTAATTAAGTTAGGTAGCCTATATAATCAGTAGACTTCGCGGAGAAAGGCATTAGTAACGTCGCTAATGGCTACGCCTTTAGTAGGGATGTAGTGGCGCTCTTTTATAAGTTGGTATATTATTATAAGGATATTCTTATAGGTACAGCCGTGTCGTTTATAGGGTAGTAGGTTAATAACAAAATCTATAGCGATATCTGCCCATTGTTATATAGGTACTGGTAGAGGGTGTAGTAGTCCTTGGTACTTTATATTAAAGGCCTTAGCGCGCTTATAACCATAGTAGGCACCTATAAAGCGTTTAACTAAGTCTGTTATTTTAGGCTAGAAGTAGTATCGGCTAAGGAGCTTATAGGTCCCTCCTTTTCCTAGATAGCCGCTTAACCGGAGGTTGTAGGCCATTTAGATTAGTTGCCGTTATAGATTTTCTAAGTTAGGGATAAATAGGCGGCCTCTATAGTAGAGCCTATTCTCTTTTACTTTTAAGGCTGCCATATTAATCTGGCCCAAGCTTTGGAGGTTTGTGGGCAGTGTATAGGTGCTAGCGGTCTTTGCGGCAATAAGTTAATACAGTAGTGGGTCAATGGAGGTGTTATATACTGCGGTAATAAGCTTATTAATTTTAGGAGGTAATTCTAGTTCTATAGTATAAAGCTAAGGTGCAGTTGGCTCTGTTATAGGTAGCATACCTAGGGCTAAGTTCCGTGCTTTTAGGATTGTCTGTTATTAAAACTAATTATAAGGGTCGTCTTCTAACTAAGGAAAGTCTTGCAAGCGGCGTGTTAGGCTATTAGGCTTAGTGCCTTATACTCCTAGTCTATATACAATTTTGAAGTTAAAACCGGAGAGGAACTCATTTTAATATACTTGGCATTAGTTTAGCTGCTTTGTGGTTATAAAGTACTTAAGGTTGCAATAATCCGTAAGAACTTTAGTTAGCTGGTTGGGTTCTACTAAGGAGAGTTCCAGTTGGAATTCTTTAAACGCTTATATAATCGCAAGGAGTTCCTTGTTATAGATCTCATAGTTACACTCTTATAGTATAAGCTTAGACGAGTAGAATATAACTAGGTAGAGGAGGCCGTTATCGCCCATCTAGGAAAGGATGCCTGCGTTAACATAGTCTGAGAAGTTAGTTTTGAGATAGAGTTGTCGTCCTAGTGTAAAGTAAGCTAGGATAGGTGCTTTAGTAAAGGCATTTTTAAGATCTTGGAACGCTTTCTTGTATTTAGGCGTCCAAGCAAAGTATAGGTACGTTTTTCTTTCTTTTATAGAAAGGCCCTTTGTTCGCATTATTGCTATAAGTGGTACTACTACGCCTAAGAAGTTGTATATAAATTTCCGATAGAAGTTGGCGAAACTAAGGAAGGCTTATACGTCCTTAATGCAGTTAGGGGCTTGCTATTTAGCAATTATGCGTACCTTCTTAGGGTCCATACGGACACCCTTAGTAGTAATAATTAGTTTAAGGTATTTTACTTCTATAACTAAGAATTTGCACTTCTTTAAATTAATGTAAAGTCCTGCTTCCCTAAGGCGCTATAGGACCTTTTAAACGTGCTTAGTATACTTAGAAGGGTCATTGCTATAAATAAGTATATTATCTAGGTACGCAGAGCAGAAGTCGTTAAGGTAGTCCTATAAGGCGTTATTAATATAGCTTTAGAAGGCGCCTGGGCCATTACATACGCTAAAGGGCATAACGGTATATTCGAATTGGCCAAAGCGTGATGCAAATGCGGTTTTCCATTCGTCACCTTTCTATATTTGGAGATAGTTAAAGGCGGCGATAATATCAAGTTTAGTATAAATTTTAGCTTAACTAAGCCGCTCAAGGGTCTCGTGTATAAGTAGTACTAGGTATCAGTTCTTGATTATAATAGCGTTAAGTCCTCTATAGTTAATACAGAATCGGATACCTCCCCCTAGCTTCTTAGTAAGAAGGATAAGGGCGGCTACTAGTAATATACTGGAACAAATAAACCCTTTATTAAGGTGCTCGTTGATATACTTTTTTACAACTAGGAGTTTGTCTTTTAATATTAGGTAGGGTCTCTTATAAGGTGGCATTTTCCCTTATTTAATGTTAATGGCATGGTTGTTAGGTTAATATAGGGGGAGTATATCTGCGCCCTTTTGTGAGCATATGTCAATAAAGTTGTGGTACCTCTTAGGGAGGAGCTTGCGGAGTTCCTTATTAGTAAGTCCTTTTTTAAGGTTTATAAACTTCTTAAAGTCTAAAGGTGAAAGTCTGTAGAGTTCTATAGGGGCGTCATCTTCTAGGAGGTCGACTATGTCTATTCTATTACTATAGAGGACGTGGTCCTGTTCTTTATCAAGCTTATATAGTCGTAATTGGGAAGCTGTAGCAACAGTCTAGCCTTTCTTACATGCTATACGGTAGAAGGCCGCAGCACTTACATAGTGGCAGTTGGTCGTAGGTGGGGTAATAAGGGGTTCCTTAGGTTGATATCCTAGGGAGTAAATAGAGGTGGCTAGGCCATGCCCTAGGCAAGTCTCTCTGCAGTATTTAGAGTTAAAGGTTACTTCTCTCTTTTTCCAGTTAATAGCGGGGTTGTGTTGTTTAAGCCAGTTTATTCTAAGGATAATAGGGTAGTTGGCAAGTAGTATAATATAGGCCTAGAGCTCTTCCTGGTGCCCGTTTATATCTAGGTAGAGTTGTGCCATATAGGTAATCTTCTATGCGGTACAATTACCATCAGCGAGTTATAGGGCGCGGGCTTTAGTAAGGGGTAAGGTAGGTAGGTTATAAGTGCGCACAAATTAGGTATTTATAAATTTATTAGTAGCTCCGCAATCAATTATAGAACAGCTTTTGTATTGCTTTTTAGTAGTAGTTCCTATTATAGGTAAAACTATCTATTTCCGTCCGTTTATCTTTACTGAGTTATCTATTAAGCAGGCCGATATATAGATCCCTCCATTATTAGGGCATCCCAACCCGCGACTTAGGGCTGGGACTTGGTGTTTTCCGCTTCCATATCCAACTCTACTACTATTACTGCGTCTTCGTCTTGTACGGTAGCGGTGCGTAGCGAGGTGTTCGGTGTTTAAGGTATAAAGTTAGGTGTTAGGCAGCGATTACCAAACCTAGCTATTAGGCAGTTTGGGTTCTCGCAATAACAGCCTTCTTAACGGCATCTATAGCAGCGCCTTAGCTTCTAAAGTAGCTCGCGCTCTCCATCTAGGAGCTTACATGGGAAGGTTAGTATAGAGAGGTTAATATTAGCTCCGGTATTTATAGTAGACGTTGGTGACCTAGTATATATAGGTATAGTTGGCCCAGAGGGCTTCTATATAGAAGCCTTTAGGCGAGGGTTAGCAGTAGAGATCTAATTTAGCCATCGTTTAATCTTCTGTAGGGCTGCTACCATGCCATATATGTTATTATAATTATGACTAGCGGCAGCGTAACTAAGGCGATAGGTAATCTTTTTAAGGAGATCTTTCTGGTCTTTAGCATTATCTTAAAAGAGGACTCTAGTGTATTCCTAGAACTTAATATAGAACTTATTAAATAACTTAGTGGGACTTATCTTTAGGGCGCGTAGTTTGGCTCAACTAGTGGCCACTAGGTCATGGTTGCGATATATTAGGTCAAGATTATTAAGGATCTCCTAGTGGGACTGCCACTTCTAGGGGCCATTAGTCTCCTATTAGGCGAAGAGTCTGTTAAATAGGGTACCCTTTATACGCCCAATAATATAACCGATCTTAGCATCCTCCCTAGAAAAAAGGCAGGCGCTCTAGGTTAGTTTCTTGCGGATTTGCATCTTCCAGTGGCTATATTCCTTGCGGTCTCCCTAGAAGACTAGGGGATTAGGGTATCATATATTAGACCCCACAATTATAGCTTAAGTTCAGTTACTATTATAGGAGTCGTCCCTGTTAGGTAAAGCTGCTTAACGCTAACTTTCGGCCAAGCATTAAGTGGGTAAGGTTGCCGGAGACATAGAGACTTAGGTAGTATAGTGCGTAGTAGGGAGGTACTTAGTATTGTTACGGATGTGCTTATTAAGCTAAGACTGTAGGTATTTAATTATACCCTCCTTTTTAGTAACCTAAGTAATAAGTATAATCTCAGCTTTCTTTAGTTGTTGGACGTCGCGCTTAGATATGTGGAGGTTATCTTTAGTCTTTTAGCGTGTGTTATTAGCAAGTGCCTTACTAGCTTATAAGTCTTGGATAATATTATGGTCTTAGGCAGCACGCAATTCGGCTTATATAAGCTTTAGGTGGTAGTTCTATAAAAGGTGATAGTATTTATTAGGTTCTTATACTACTATTTATACAAATATCCCGGCGTCTTGTATTTCAATCTCGATAGGTAGCTGCCCTTCTGGTTGCTTTTCCGTGGCTATATAATTAATAAAGGATAAGATGTTGCTGGTGTCTATCTCATTAAGGTCATCGCTGTGACCACCTATACTAATAGGGGTATACCCATCCTGCTAGGCTAGTTGACTCTTATCGTCTTTAAGGTGGTGCTGGGTACTTAGGGGTGCTCATAGTTGTAACTCTTTTAAGCCGCTAGGCTTGCCCTTAGGGGTTAAGGCTAGGGTTAATAAATTAAATTCTCCTAGGATTAATTAGCGTCGTAGGTTAGGTTAGGGTATTAGGTTGCTCTTTGGGCTTAACATAGTAGCTAGTAAGGAATATCGTCTTACTATTATAGTGCGAAGGTTGCTTATAAACACGCTGCTTCTAGCAGCGCCTGTAGTATCATAGACGTAGAATTGGTTATAGGCTAGGTGTCGGTGGTAAAAAAAAAAAGGCGTAACGTAATGTCACGGGGCGCGGAACAGTGGCAGCTAAACGTATATATTCGAGGAGTCTACAAGACGTTACGCGATCGATCGTAAGGGTTAAGGGCGTAAGGAGGTGATATACCTACGCGTAGCTAACGTAAGCTGTACGCGAGGTGTACGCGAGAGCACGGGGCTCTCCTATAGAGGCCCCTGCGGTGTGGTTCCGTGACACTAGTGGCGAATTTGCTCTAGAAGGTATGCTAATATTAAGCGCTAAAGGTGCGTCTCTAATTGGGTATAAGCTTAAGTAATATTTTATAAATAAACCGCCATTCTATTTTTTATTAAGGAGGGAGCTAGCGTAATAATAACTCACTAACTAGCTTATTAAATTATGGGAGACTGCGTAAGAATTACCTCCTTACTATCGTTATTGTAGCCTTAGATAACAAGTCTTGATTTCTTAAATAGGGCGTTAGTAGCTTTGCCCTTAATTTTATTAACTATTCTTAACTTAAAGATGCGAACTCTATTAAACTTAGTAGGGTCATACTTCTTAAATTTAAAGACTTCTCTTATAATAAGACCCTCGATCTCCTACTTGTTAGATACTTAGAAAGAAGCTCCTAGAGTTATAATATAACCTTCCTTTTAAAGCTGTTTTGCGAGTTTAAAGTCATCCTTCTCCTTGGCTGTTATAAAGGCCATTAATAACTTAACTCTATTTTTAATAGCGGCAATAAATTACTCTTTAAAATTAATAAGATGTTGGCAATTTCGTAATCCCTTTAGGCGACCTCTACCGCGTTATAGTTGTGGCGCATCTACTAATATTATATTGGGATTATAGTCGCCTTCTAGAGTATATTAATCGTGGTTCTCCTCTAGGGCATCTTCTAGGGCATCCTGTAAAGGCTTAGAACTATTATCTTTATAGTAAGGCTTAATAACAGTTAAATGGAATTAAGTGGGTCTATAAGGCATCTAAATAGTGCAAGTCTAGCCATTAATTATAATAAGTTAATATAGGCCTAACTATCCTCCCTTTTTACGCTATACGCGTACCTTAGACTGAAGTGGCAGATCAAGTATAGTTAAGGTGTTTAGGCCATTTCTTATTCCTAGTGCGTTGTTAACTTGGCGTGTAGCGTAGAGACATTATACCTCCTTTATTACCTTGCGAATAGCCTTAGCTCGTTACACAACAGAGGGAGATAGTGGAGAATTATTAGTTATTTAAGGGTAGGCGCCGAAGACTAGTAATATAGGTATAAGTCCATCTAGGCTAGTAGAATTATTAACAGCTTTAATAGCTATTTGTAAGGTAAGTTCTTTGCTAGCGTCCTCTAGTTCTAAAGAGATAATCTTATATACGCGGCGTAATGGCGTATAATATTGCTCCACTTTTCCGATATTATTATATGCCTTAATAGGGACTTCCTTAACCTTAATTGCCATTGCCTTTATCTATTATTAAAACTCTGTAGATAAGAAGTTCTTTCCTATATTATAGACGATTTAATTAGGGGTTTTTAGGTAGATATTAATCTAGCATAACTAAAGGGTATTCTATATATTCCTAGCTAATATATCCTTTAAGAATCGTGCGGCTTAGAAGAAGGTTAAGAAGTTAACAACTTAGAGTACTAGCTTGCCGTTAAGATACATAACATTGACAATAATACAGAAGTTAAAGTCGTAGTTATCTTTAAGGGTGAACTTAAATTAGCCAGGGGACTTCTGGTTTATTTGGTAGTAATAGCAGTACTTTATAAGATGCTTAATTGCCTTAACCTTAACTTTATGGCCTACTTGCTGAAGAACCCTAAGCAATTGATAAACGGATAGGTAGCCAAAACAATGGTGTAGTTGGCGTAATTCTAACTTAGTTAAGTGGCTTTAAGCAACACTCTTTTCTAGTTAATAAAGGAGCAACTAGGGGTAACCTTACTTGCGTATAATAGGCACCTAATTATCTCCCTAAATAAGTATATTCTTAAGGTTGTTAAGCCTGACGCCTAACTTATCTATATCTTTAATGCAAAATAGAAACGGAGTGTTTATAGGAATAATATAGAAAGTGATATATCCTAAGGGGGTTTAGACCCTAATTGTGCCAAGAAAGATTGTAGTACCTTTACTAAAGCAAATCGTATGTTGGCCTACTGTTGATTGGTTGATCTAAATAGAGCTATTAAGCTGCTGAAGAGCTCGAACTTAAGGTTCTCCTACTATAGATACTCCTGCGGCTCCTATATCTGGTATAATACTATAGAAGACGTACGCCAAGTATCTATTATTAAAGGAAAACGCGGAACTCTCCTTTAGCTTATTAAAGATATCTAATTTCGTAATAGAATAGAGCGTAGATTAATTATTAAGAACAGTAATAGTTTATATACTATCTACCTTACTATACTTAGTAAAGTATTGGTTAGGGGAGTAGTCCTTAATTTCTATATCTATAAGGAGCTGTTTAACCTTATTAACCTCACCCTTAAGATCTTCTACGCCTTTGTATTAAACTAGGAAGCTTTAGAAGTAGGCTGTAGTAACCTTATAATTTCCAACGTTTCTTATACTCTGACGGAACTTATTATATACCTCTTTTTACTTATTAAGGGAGTGTCTAGTTAACTAGCAATTTGGCTTTTTATAAATATAGCACTTCTTCTGGCGATTACTTTGAAATAAACCTCTACTAGGACCTCCATAGTTGCCTTATAGTTAACGTTAATTATACCCTCTTCCATATTCCCTACCACGGCTACTATATGTTTGATTAGTCTAGTTATGATTATGTTAGTTGGGAATACTTAGTTATATAGGGTTTTTAGTATAGAACTATTAAGATTCTTATATTTATATTATAGTACCTATAGCAGAGCGTAGCTTAGTATATACTCCTTTAAATATATCTATAGGTTTGTATAGCGCCAAGTTGCACTTAGGAACGCTATAGCATGCTAAGATAACCTAGTCCCTTAGGCTGTTCTTATTTTAGTAAGTTTTAGTAAGGCCATGTTGGATTTTCTAGAGTTTATTAAAGAGTAATTAAAGGCACTCTAAACGAGTCTTTATTGGGTTAGAAGCAATAACTCTCTAAAATATAGTCTCCCGCCATTTAGATATATAAAGTTGGCGATTCTTATTAGTTTTAAAGTAAGCTCTAGTGAGCTAAAGCATTATATTAAAGCTATAGTTTTTACCCGCAATATGGTTATAATAGAATGTCGCTACCCATCCCTTTAACATAATAGAGAAAGTGTAGTAGTACTAGTGGCATTAAATTCCGATCTTGTTATAATAGTTATAGAAGACCTATAGTTTTGCTCTAAGTATGTTATATAGTTCTCCTCTAAACTTCTTTTCTTTGTCCGAATATACCTTTATCAGATTCGTGACTTCTTGTAGTAAAGGCTTACCGGTTAGCTAGAGTAGAGGAGGTGGAGGCGGAGCAACTCTAAGTAGGAGGGCACCTCTAAGTGGGAGAGTAGTTTTAGGTAGGGGGTTAGCGTTCTAGGGGTTTTAATATAAATTAAAGTTGCCTTCTAAAGAATATGGGTTGTTTTTAGGTTTCTATAGTTAACGTATAATCTTAGCTTCTGTCCATATTGGTTCTTTTATACTAGTAATAACGGCCTAAATATTACTAGCAATTGGGTTACTGTTCTCAGCAACATATATCCTATTTCTATAGAGGAAGTCTTAAAAATCCTAAATAATATTAACGTTGCTAAATGCCTAGGTATCAGCAGTCCATCTTATAAAATCCTCCCTAAAATACTCCTATAGTTGTGAATTAGCGTAGCATCTATTTTGGTAGAATATAATATGGTGTAGGAGAAAGCCGTTAACTTATTTTACGGTATAAGTTATTGTATTAAAGGCGAATTCGTCCTAATCTTTATTAATAAGTTTCGCGTGCTTAGCTACCCCTAGTGGTAAGGAGTCTTTCCAGTTATTTAAAGTAGGCGTAGCCATATTTTTGGAGGGAGGGAAGTGTTATTGGTATAGGGATTGTCGTTTGGTATACGTTTGTGATATATATTTGCGGTTATGGGGCTCAGGACTAGTTCTGGCCTTAAATCGCGAAGACTCATAAAGCGTGTTATTCTGTGTAATAGACGCAAGAATTTATAATCTTGGAAAGGCTTAGGACTAGTTCTGGCCTTTAGATTCTTAGATTTGTGGAAAAGTTCTATTTAAGGTTTAGGACCAGTTCTAACCTCAAAAGACAGCTTCCTCTAGCACGAGTAGCACTAGTACAGTGGCTCGTCTCTTCTTAGTGATACCTAGCTGTTCTGTGGTATAACAGTGAAGTTAACTACTGATCAGTGTTGGTTACACAAGGTGATATCACGTAGCTACGGTTCGTAGATAGTATGATGGTTGTTGATTCTTTTTTTAATAGGAATGAGGAAAGGGGTGAGGAACTTAAGGTTCCTCACCACGCTAGGGCCACATCAACACGTGACGGCAACATGCCTCGTTCCCGACAGATATTGACATTGACATTCAATATTCAATATTGAAAATTCAGTAATCAATATTCGATATTGATAAGAGCACTGACAGGATCCATTGATACATCAGTCTTGCCATGCGGACGTATTGCTCTGCGGATGCTTCTTTGAGCGACTGCTAGGACACAAATTTTAAGAGAAGTTCACCTATCCGTTACTCTAGCTGAGTTTGTTTTGCCGCGAAACCTGACCGTAATTAATTCGGACATCCGCAAATCCACCCCTACCCCTGGGTCACCCCTGGGTCGCCCGTACCTTGCGGCTATATAACTATCTACTCAGGTTTCACCTGACACGTGTCGTATGCCGATATGAGGCAGAACGGCCACGGTAGTAACCGCCACTAATTACAAAACGGGCGACACTAAAAGGTGTAAAGATTGAACAGATTATGATATGGAGGCGATTTACAACCGAGCAGCCCCTAAGACTTGTTTGTTTGATTTGAATCAAGCTTGCTTGTCAACAAATCTTTCCACGGAGCGGAGTTAGAGCCTAATGGGATTGGACATAGCTATTTTCTACCAGTCAAGATCCTTCAAGCGTTTCTTTTGGAAACCTGCCTAGTTGGAGCGTAGCTTCTAGTACACAAATTGTACTTCGCTGCTCTGACATGGGAAAAGTAGAAAATCCTCACAAATTAAGTCTGTAAAACGGTGGCTACTCTCTCAAGCCTTATTCTATTTTCCATTCCAGAGAGAGCATAACTTACAGTACCATGGACGTCACCCTGGGGTATCACTAATTCGTCCCTCATTCAAGCGCTATGTGTTCACGAAGCCCATATAGTACAAAGCAAGCGAGTAACCACCATGCCAAACACCCACTGTACCATCAACACCTACTTTTGGAATTTTCGCACATTCCTCTTCATATTCATCTTCCCCCACTTCTCAAGCTCCTCCACCTTCGCAACCCACGGCGGCAGCTTGATATCCGGCTCGCCGATGCGCCACTCCTCCGGAATCTCAATATCCAAATCATCCTCATCGTCCGGCTTGAAGTCCTTCCACGCTCTCCGCTCCCGCGCCTCCTCATAGCTGTCATAATGCGGGTCCTCGACGTAAGACCAAGCTGGGGTGTCGCAGCAGCCAAAGACAAAGATGATCTTCCTAGGATCCAGCGTCTCGACCAGGTCCTCATGCGCTGCCGGTACCAGCAACTGCACGAGTTTCTGCCCCGGGTCGAAGCCGCGCAGCAGCGCCAGACAGACCAGCCGCGAGGTTCTGGGGTTAGGCGGGTCGACATAGTTGTTCTCGCTTTTCGGGAAATACGGGAGGTGCATTTTGGTCGTGCGTGGCAGCTGGCCGTACCGCTCTTGCAGGGCCGGGTCTTCGGTCACGACGATGGAGATGATGCTGCCGTTCAGAACCGTCTTCATCCACTTGGGATCTACCCAGTTGCACAGCATCATGAAGCCTATGAAGCCTTGGTCTGTAGAGCTGTCCTCGCCGTAGTAGATTTGCCAGGGTGCCATGCAGGACATGGGCTCGGCTTTATACACGCGCTGGCCAGTCTCCTCTTCGATACCTTCGCAGTGGAAATAGGACATCATGTGCATGTCGCGATGGCTGGAGTCAGTGCGTGTCGTATTGGGGTTTGGCTGAGGGTCAAGCGTGTAAAGTACCGCTCCGGATAACTCGCTGGCTTCCTTCAACGCCCCTTTCACACCAGGCGTCATGTTTTTGCTTAGATACACAACGTGCGTAAGTCGTAGACGTGTTATAGTCTGCAGGAGGACTTCAAGTCCCGCCATATAGGCCCAGCCGGGCGTGTTAACCACTAGGGGTGACCCCGGATGCTTTTCTAGGAGTCCTTGATAGCGTTGGAAGAGTTGAATGGAGCAGAGGTAGAAGTAGGTAGTGTATTCCTCAGCTCCGTTTAGCGGGATTGGATAGGCCCAGACCAATTCATTAGATTTCGAGGTACCCAAGCCTGGAATAGAACTAGGATGCGTAAATGGTGGCCCAAGGTTGAGTTCTTTCACTAGAACGAGAGAAATCTGGCCATGCACGGTGTATTCTGGCTCATTTGCGTCCAAATCCAAAAAGAAAACAGGGGTATCATGTCTTTCAGTCAGAAATCGGTTGACGAGAAACTTGGCGAACGTTGACTTGCCCGAGTAGTTCGGGCCACAGGCCATAACAGCTGGAAGGGTTTCGGATGAGCAGATTGTGTTCATCAAAGCTTGCCAGGATGGTAAGATGAGAACAGGAGCAAGCGGTCTCTTCAGGGGATCCTCCTCTGTTCGCGTCATCTGAAGTGATAAGATTAGCCATTACGAAGAGGGTCTGAAGGGTTCCTGAGTAGCTTACTAGGCTGAACGATCGGACTTCTCTGCTTAGGTGTCCGTTTTCATACTTTTTCCGAACATTCCAAATTCTAGAGTATAATGGAGACAGTTTCTCCATTGAGCGCATCGTGTAGTCACGGCTGAAGAATTGAACTTCAGATCGAGAACTTGAAATGCACTGCACAACTGGGACCGCGTGTGTAGAAGGTGCGAAAACTCGGTATTTGATAGGAAATGTTGGATGGCTTCGAAGGATCGCCCCGTTGACGGTTACTACACCTTGCAGGACTGCAATCTCGTACGTTCCAACAAACGTGACTGTTTCGGCTTGTCTTAGGAAAATAGTAATGTGCCCAGTGGATTCTGATTTTATGTTAGTAGTCGTAGGCGTCCATGTACAAAGAGCCCAAGACCGATTGGCAGGGCGTTCATCGGGAGGGAGTCCATTGCCTTCCGACTGGGCCCCATCAACATCAGTGTCATATTCAATGTCTGATTCAGCGTTGGGGGCTAACGGTGCTGATCTAGACTCTGATGCTACGTTTGGCGGATCAGCAGCAAAAGGAACAGTGTCTGAATTGCTGAAAATACGTGCTGATCTGGAGTTATATTCCAGAGCATCTTGATAGCCAGGATCATTTTGTGATGCCTGTGGCTGGCGTAGACGAGCTTTGGCAGCCGCAAAGGCACTCAACGGTGTTTGATGATTTTTCGAGGAATCGACTGCTGTGACACAGTCAGGTGACTTCATCAACGAACGTAGGATGAAATAGCAAAACTCACAGTCAGCTAGAGCATGAGGCTCACCAGCCTTGCGCTTCTCAGCCATTGCACTTTGAGGTCAAGAAAGTCTCAGGGTTTTGTTGTGAACTAGTTTGATCTGATGAGGATTATCCCTTGACCCATCCTACGGGAACTAACCAATTAGAAGGCTATATTTGTTTGGTGTTCCTACGGCCTGCGCACGGGCCATATCATCGTACCGTGTAGGGATAGTGCGCAGGTGATTTCGATATTCCGAGCGAAAATTAGTGGCTTGGTAACCCGGGCGGTCAGGAAAGCGCGTTTCCATATTTCTGCCGTTCGTAAACTTTTTTCAATAATTGCTGAAGGCCATTGAAGGCCACGAGATGGTAACGGAGCCGCGATGAAGAAGGTCAGGGTCACCGACGTACCCTTGCCGGGCTCAGTACCCAAAAGCCTTCATAAAGCGACCCAAAAGACGGCCAAATCTCAACTGAGCGAAGAGTTTGTCGGTGTTAGCAGTGAGGAAGAGTCCGAGAATAAATCGCAGGGAAGGAAGAGCAATATCAAAAAGAGCGCAAATGTAAAAACCCTAAAGGCTGTGGCAGCCCCACCAACGAAACCAAACGGAACGTCTAGCGCAAAGCGAACTTACAGCGAGTCGGGAAGTAAGAGTGAGGGCGATAGCGACAGCGACAGCGAGAGCGAGGAACTTGAGGAGCGCGACACGACAGATGTGCCTATGAAGGGCTCTAATAGCAATGCTAGGGGCGCAGAGGCTGAGAGTGAAGAGAGCGCGAGTGGAAGCAGCAGCGAAGAAGATGGAAGCGGAAGTGGAAGCTCAAGCGAAGATAGCGGAAGTGAGGAAAGCGAGAGTGAGGAGGTGAACACAAATATCCGAGAAAATGCTAGAGCGAGGTATGCAGAAATTGACCTTTCAATATTAGCCTGTGGTAGAATTGATAGTTGTCTAGTCAATCAACATCCTCTCAGTTACAAACAGTCCCATTCCATCCTCCACCACCATTCGAACCTCCCAACGACTTTAAGGCTATCTTAGGGCATCCCGCCTCATCGTCAAATATACTTAAATTGTTCGATAAGTCTAGCCTCTCGGGAAAACAGATATGGCATATAACAGCTCCAGCTGGCATTCCAATCACATCAATTAAAGAAGTAACGTTAGAGAAGATTACTCGCCGTGAAGTAATTCTCAATCACAAGGGGCTTGACTACAGACTCTTTCCCGGTGAGAATGAAGAGCAGGGTATAACGAAGCTGCTAGTTCCTGGCGCTAGCGGCTATACTACTAGTTCGTATGAAATTCTTGGTTAAAATTAATTACAAGACTAAATACTATTTCACAGCTCCAAGCCCCATATCCCAGACCCTCAATTTGCAGCAAGTTGTACACTTGCCCAACCTTACCAAAGCGCAAGCAGATCCGGCATTAGGTTTAGTTGCTGCTGCGTCGTCTAACATAAATTCCACAAAGCTGGTTCGGCAACAACTAAAGGGCCTTCGAATGCGCTTTCTACCATCCGGATTCGGCGATGAGGATCCAGGAATTCTAGGATCGTCAGACAGCGAGACTCCTACACCTGCAAGGCCAGAATTCAGGATGCCGGATGGCTCACGGCCTACCCACCGAACTAAGAAACGAAATCATGAGGAAGTGAATGGAACAAATCAAGTGAGCTCTAGTCCGGTTAAGAACCCCAAAAAGACAAAGGACCAAGATGATTCGAAGAAGAAAATAGAGAAAAGGGCACGGAAGAGGGAAAAGGAAATGCCAAAGACTAAGATGACGCCCTGATTGTCTGAATGTCTGTACTAAGAAAATCTCAGAGCTCGCCCATACTTTGGAGTTGAGCTGAGTAACACGGCAGTGGGGATCCGCGGACTTCCTTTTTTGTGGAGGTCTCATCAATGAGACTGCTTTGCATGATAAGGCAGTATCTTTCGCACATTTGCGGAGAGTTTCTAGGGATTAGAGAAACATCGGAAGCGATACAGCGTGATATTAGGGATACCGAACGAGCGTTAAAACGCTCTTTCATTCCGCAAAAGGCGTTTGGTGCAATAACTGGTCGGCTGTGGCTGTGGACTTGCTTTTGAATATGGTCGAAGATCTTGCCTCTGTGTGGCAGAAGCTTGTGGACCGAGCTTGTTCCCCTTTTCCTTTGAGGCTGGCGTTTCCGATTGTTTAGCATCTGGATTGGTTTGCGAAGTTTTTGCGAAGCGAATCTGCATAAATGGAAAAACTTGGCATTCTTGTGCAGCCTGTACGAGCCCCCCAGTGCGCAACACCACACACCTAATTTCACTTTCTTGCACACTAGAGAACTTCAAGTTTAGCTCTTACAATTAAGCTTAAAAATCAGAGACTTTAAAATGCACACCTTGCTTGCAAGTGCACAACCCTTTTGTAATTGTCTAGGCTGGATGGTGCACACTTGACTAGTTTCTAGCGAAATTGGATGCGGTGTGTCGCGCGCACACTAGGGGACATCGGAACCTGTACAGGCTGTATGGGGTTTGGAGAGTTTTTCTGTACATGTGTTCTGAAGCTAACTAAAGCCAATGAAACATGGAGGCTCGTGAGTTTCAGCAATGCATGTTCTAAATATACCTAAGGAATTAGGGAGTATCATACGCCTTTCGTCCTAAGTGCGATCTTTTCAAATGTCCGAAAATTAGAGTTTGCCATCCCTTCAAAAGGCGTGTGTCATTTCAATAAGGTTTGGATAGACGTTTGGTGTTGACTTTTGACGTGGTCTTGGCGCGCGTAGATCACTTTCTCCTGGAAACCGCATAACCGTGTTTTGGCAGTCGATGATGAAGCACAATACTCTAGACCCAAAATGCGCCAACCTCACTCCGCAATCCACCATAGAGGCCTGATAGAATCCGCGCTCCTCTTGTAATTACCGCTGCATCTCACCGTGTACCCAGCCGGTCAGATCGCAACTTTCACAGACAGGTAAACAACACAACATTTCGTCCACTCCTACTTTCATAATGCGACGCGACTAGTTTTCCACGCAACAACATCTTTCACACACCCTCACAAAGTGACCGTCTCTAACGAGTCAGAGGCTAGGCTTTTGCCGATCAAAAGCGACGCGTCCCTCTTCCGAACAGCGCACAACGTCAAGTCCATACAAAATTGAACCGCTCACGTCCTACAACTCCCACGAAGCTCTCGACCCCCAAGGCTGTGAGCCTACCGCTATACCTGCATTTTATCAATCTGCCAATGGACTCAAAATGTCTCACGACTTATATGAGGCTGAAGATGTCCGGTCGTTCGAACAACCAGACTCAGAACTCCCTCCGTTGCCCATCGATGATGACGACAGTTTCCTCCAGGCCCCTAGCGAATCCGCTAATAGCCATATAATTAATGAGGAGAGTGCGTTAATGGACCGAGAGATGAAGCGCAAATTGATGGACATAGAATCCAGTTTCATACCAGAGCCCTCGATCAATGCAGAAGCGCTACCAACTGCTGGCGTGGATGATACATACTTGTTTGGAGGTTCGCCTGGAAACACGAGACCGCATTCTCAGAATTCGTCACACGAGAAAGGCCCAGGACACGCCCCTGATCATGAACCTATCCACGATCCCGCGGCGGAGAATTCTTCGCTTTTATCGAGCTCCCCTCCTACACCCTCTGATGCATATAAAACGCCGGGTCCTCAAAGACTCGACACTGATACCCAGGCCGGACATGATATAAATGGAGAGTCACTTGATGAGGGAACATCCACATTAGATCCCCTACCATCGTCTCCGGCAGCCGCAGCAGCAGAGCGAACTTTATCTCGGGCAACATCGAATCCTCGTTTTGCGGAGAATACTGAAGAGAACACCGAAGGGGAGGAGAGAGAAGGTGGCACAGCTCGGATTGAGCAAGAATCCAAAGACAATGACGAAGCACGATCAGAACATTCGCAAAGGCCACATTCAAGCGCATCTACTGTAAAGGCTCCGGAATTCTCACCCTACGAAGAAGGCTCATCAGCCTCTGCCGAACATCAAGATATGAGCATTGAAAACCTATCTGTACCACTACCATCCGCACCCTCAAACACAACCAACCTTAACAAGCGGCCCAGGTTTCTTCAAAACCGGCAAGCAAGCCAACGGTCGTCGCTTTCGTCTTTCACGAATCGATCCGACATGTCTGGAGATGGCGGAAGTGATGCAACGCTTGGGGCAGATTATGCATTGCAAAGCGGAGGTGCTGCGCCAAGTTCAAGTAATCAGGGGCGTCTTAGCTTCGGGTTATCAAGGCTCCCCAGCCTTGGGAGCATAGCATCATCCGTCTCGGGATACAGTGACTCGAACCCATCATGGGATCGTACAAGAAGTATCAGCGGCACATCCGTAGTAGCAGGTATGCAATCTGAGAAGAATCTCGAACGGCTTGATGAGGAAAGGCCAAGCTCAGCAACCCCCCCTGCAACACCTTGTGCGTCCAGTGTGAAGCCAACAGCTCCTACCGATACCGTTATCGCCAGGCACATCCAGGACATTCAGGTACCCGATACTGTGGCAAGAGAATATCGGGAAAAACACCTACGGTCACCAGATAAAAGACCATCAATGGCAATGCCATTTCACAGTCGAAACAAACATAACCTAACACTCAAAGAGCAGAACAGTAAGATCGACAAACTAAGCAAAGAGAATTTCGACCTCAAATTGAAAATTCATTTCCTTGACCAAGCACTACAGAATCGTTCGGATGAAGGCGTCAAAGAGATGATCTCAAAAAACGTGCAGTTGCAGACTGACCTTGCGAATGAGAAGAAAGAGAACCAGTCTTTAAGGCGGAAGGTGCGGGATCTAGAGCGTAAGATGAAAGCGCAAGAGGACGGCTTAGCTGCTGCACGAGAGACGACCAGCGGGTCTGAAGAAGATAAGAGCGACCAATCTTCAAGGCAAGCTGATATGGAAGAGGAGATTACTTGGCTGAGAGAACGACTCGAGTCCACAGAAACCTTGATTGAGAAGCTCAGAGAGGAGAATCTTGCAAAGGAAGTCGAAAAGAGACGTATGGCGGAGTATATCAAATCCATGGGTGAGAGGAATACTTCCGAACCTTCTGCTGGGGTGAACGAGGCTATGGGGATGTGGAAGGAGGACCTAGATGATGAACGAGCTAGAAGGGAACAAGCTGAGGCCGAGGCCGAAAAGCTCCGCGAAGAAGTGAGACGACTCAAGGACCAATATCAACCCCCGCCTACGACGAATCATAATATCAGAAATGTCTACAACATCAGCAAGCGCAACCTCACGTCTTACACTACACGCTCTCACTCCGGATCCGATGTCACCAACGAGCAAGCTCCGGCGGCTAGTGGAACTAGTAGCACGCTTGTTGAACAGCTTCGGACTGAAAATTCAGAGCTAAGACGAGATCTTGGCGCTCAAACATCCATGCTTACCTCCCGTAACCGTGAACGAGAGCGATTACAACAAGAAATTGAGGACTTAAAGCTCACCGCACGGAGGGGTGATGGCGTTAGATCAGTTGCCGGAGATAGCATATTCGAACGGTCAATATCTCGTGCCCACCAGCGATCGGCCTCCAGAGCCAGCGGTGCAACCCGTGTTACTCAAATGAGCGATCCCGAGCGTGATGAGTGGGAGAGTAAATGTGCAGCACTCCGAGATGAAATATCCCAGACGAAACTAATCAACCAGGACCTTGAGAGGGAGCTAAACCAGCACCTTAATATTCTTGAGGATACCGAGAAAGAGTTGGAAGAGCTTAAGAAGGACTTGAATCTCCAGACTGAAGACCTTCAAGCGTTACAAGCCGAACGCGATGAAGCTCTCGAAGCTCTACAAGACAAAGAACAAGAATGCGAGAAACTACGGGAGGAAGCAATCAGCACCATTGAGAGACTGGAAGACGAGATCGAACAGAAAGAACAGGAGCGTAATCGACTTCTCACTGAGATTGACAACCAAAATGAGGATTTCGCCGCCTTGCAACAGGAGATGAAAAGCGTCAGCGAGAGCTTAGTTCAGCTGGAGGATGATCGTGAAGGCAGCCTCAGAAAGATCCAATCATTAGAGCAAGAGCTTGATGATGCTAACAGGGAACTTGAGAGCCTCGATAAACGTCTGCGCGATGCTCTCTCAAAGAATGAGAGACTTGAAATCCAGCTTGAATCAAGCCAAGGCGAAATCTCTTTCCTTCGGGAGGAACAGGAAGGCGATAAGATCAAGATCGGTGAACTTGAATCTGCACTCAATTCAGCACGAACAACGATACAGGACGAAAAAGAGAGATTTCGTGATCTGGAAGAGCGCTTGGCAGAGGAGAGACGGCAGCGCGAAATCCTAGACAGTCAAGAAAAAGAGGAATTGCAGAAAATGCTCACAGACCTCAACTTACAAGCATCTAAGGCGAAAGAAGAGGTCAGAAGGCTCAGGAAGAATCTCTCTTCGAAAGAGGTTGAAGCAACCACCTGGAAGCAAAGGCTTGATGAGTTGGAAAGCAATCTTCGCGAAGCTCTCGGTGACCTCAACGGCACCAGGTCCAGCTTGCTAAAGGTACCTCACGCAATTGCATTATCCCCAGATATATATTAATTACTATCATTCAGGACATTACTAAACTGCAACGGGACTTGGACTCTACTATCCTGGAGCTTGACAGCACGAAGAACGATCTCGCAGAGAAAGACAGACTTCTGCGGAATCGGGATGCGTTGTTGGAGAGCACTGCGCTGGAGAGCCGAAGGCTCTCAGAACTACTCGAGCGTGAACGCCAAGCACGACGACAAGACCAATCGAACTTCGAGAACGCCAAACGCGGCCATCAAACCGTCACACGCACAGTTCAACAACATGAAACTCGCGTCCTTGAGCTCGAAACCGCTCGGAATCAAGATCGCCATAAGCTTATGAACCTTGAGCGCCAGTTCAAAGACCAGCTACTTGAGCGCAACAATCTTCTACTCGCTCTCTGGAATCGTCTTTCAACTCTTTGCGGCGCTGAATGGGCTCGCACCAACAGCCTCGTCAATGGCGAACTACCCTCTCTCGAAGTCATCTCGCGCAACCTGCCTGGCTTCAATAAGAATATAATTCTCGCCGTCAAAACCGTCGAAAACATTGTCGGCAATTTCCGCCAGCGTATTCGTATGATCGAGAAGGATCTATGGAAAGACTACCAAACCCTAGAGCACACGCTTGACGTTCGTGTGAAACGTCTTGATCAACTTGAGAAGACGGTGCTAGCGCAGCGGCAGAGTATTGGGCGACCGTCGACGATTAGAGGCGGTGTGGTGGAGACTGGCAGTGTACACACAGAAGTCTCAAAGCTTAAAAATGAGAACAAGATGCTAAAAGCTGAGTTACAGTTCCATCGCCAGACGCAAACTCAATCCAGCGAGTCGCAGGCTCAGCGCTCGCCGTCGAGCAGTAGCCGGAGTGCGAACCGAGCGAGTGTTGCGGCTACGCTGCTAAGACACCATTCCACCAGCGCGGTGGAGGCACTGGAGAAGCAGGATGGGCAACAGTATTCACCAGCCCTCCAATCCACTTCATTGCAGCCTAGCGAACAACGATGGATCCATCGACTCAAGGAACTAGAGAGGAGGTTGAAGGCAGAGCGTGAGGCAAGGCTTTTGGATCGGAGTGGAGCGAGGAAGAGATTGGAGGAAAGCAGTGCAGAGAAAGAAGAGCTAAGGATGTTACTCGAGAGGGAGAAAGAGCGGCGAGGGAGCGTGGATGATTTAATAGACCTGAACATGGACAAAAGTGATTGAGTAGGTTGCTCAACTGTACTACTATCATTGGAGCGGCGTTTCTTAGTCTCTATGAGTTTCATGACATCACTCTCAGCCGACGTTTTCTTGGGATGAGAACTTTTGGTGCCTGAGGTTTTTTCTTTTCTTTTTACTTTACTAAGAAGAGGACTCATCAACCTTACTAAACAGCATTAGACTAGGCCCGAGATCAGGCGTCGTTGCGTGGGAAAGATTGGGATATCTGCATGAGCTTAAGTTTTAGCGAATTCGTGTATTCAATATGCTGCGTCCATGACATTTGTCTATCTAGGTGCCACTTGCGTCTAGATTTGTATATTTATTTATCCTAGCAGGTTAAACAATTCATGAGCACACGAGCATATCATCCGTCTGATATAAACCGAATTTAAAGATATTGCAGCGCCGTTAATGATTGAGACCCATTAGCGAGGCGAGTTTTACTTCTGACACTCATCTACTGCTAGAACTTCCCTATGAGTTGTGTACATTTCAGCATCTCATAACAAGCACACTATCATCAGATTACTCTTAAGGTCTCCTCACATCTCAACTCTCACTTCGGCAACCGCCCTGCAATAAACGCAGCCTTAGAAGGTCATTTCTCCCTCTACCCACCCGTCTTCCTGACACAAAGCCTTCCTCACCTAATATCCACACTTTACTTTACTTCTCTTGACCAAGAAGAACCTACTGCTCCATTTCACCTTCTTCCCTCTCAGATCTTACTGCCAAACACCAACCAACCATCCATCCATCCATCCGCTACCTACTTTCTGCATCAGAATCAATTTCCCCTCACCTCAACCACATACCAACCCTCAACCTATTTTCAGGGTGAACGTCGCAATAGTACGTACGCTGATGAGGAGTCATAGATATCTCACGCTAATCAGTTATCAGATGAATGAAGCGCCTGGGCATTCAGCCACCCCAGCCAAGCGCACCAAGCGTCCCTACGTCAAAAAGGCGTCACTGAAGAACGGAGATGGGACCACGAAGCCAGCTCCAAAGCCGCGAACGAAGAAGGCGGCGGATAGTTGCCAGAAGGAGATTGGAGGGTTTCTGACTGAGCAGGAGGAGAATGGTAAGGTAGCTGAAGCCACGAAGACAGTTCAGCTACCTGTTGAGAAGCCTCCGCCAACCTGTTCTGTCCTGCCCGCCGTTGGAAATGCCGCCGCACATGGTCCAGAGAGAACTGAGTTGAATAAAAACAGCGCTGCGGAGATGGCTGTTCTGGAAACTGGAAAATCACAAAAGGGGGACCTCTTTGATGTTGCAAGTCAGACAATCAGTCGCATAAAGGAGGAGTGGAACGCTTTGCAGACTGCGTCAGCTGCTGATCGCCAGAATATCGAGAGTCTGAAGAAGGAAATTGAGGAACTTCAAAAAGCTAAGAAGGCTCGAAATGCATCCATCGTCAATCTGATCCGGGATGCCCAAGTGACAAAGCAGGACCATAACTCCAAGGTTACAAAACTATATTCGCAACTGACCGAAGCGCATGATGATGTGAACCAGAAAAAGGCAATGTTTCAAGAGCTTTCAGCGAAATATAAGGCATTAGATGCGACAGTCTCATCTCACTTGAGATCAGTCGATCATTGGCGTGATGAGTCCACTGCAACGTCTAAAAAGCTAGTCGAATCCGTGCAGGAATTGGAGGCCATGAAGGGCACACAAAAGTCAATGGTGGATTCTTGGACGCTTGAGCGTGACCAGCTGAAGGCGGAGCTAAATCGTACAAAGACAGCCCAATCAGCCCTGGAAATCCGTCTTACAAAGGAGCGCGACAAGTTGAAGGTAGAAATCAAACGGATCAAGAAAGCGCCGCCAGAACTAGCTACGCTGAAGCGCAAATATGACCAGCTCAACACCGAGTTCAAGGACTTAAAAGAGTCCAAGGCAGCCGAACTGGGCGCTGTTAACCAAAGACTCGATGGTACCCGGAAAACCTTTATCCGTCTAAACAATAAATATGGACAGCTCTTCGAAGTCGCAAGCGACGTCGGCAACTACGCCAGTTCGATGGCCAACGATTGTTATGGAGAGGTTGGCCGAGCGATCAAGAAGCTGAAGAGTGAGCTGCAGAACGGCGGTCCAACGAGAATCTGATTGGGGGTCAATGAGGAGCTTTCAAGGCGGTTACGACGGCAAATGCCTAAAATTGAGATGGGATGAGGCTTTTGCCCTATGCGCTTGCTATCTTGGTTATTTAGAGGATCTTAGGCAGGCGGCGCATAACGCAGGAATCCGATCGAAGTCGCGCAAGTGATGCGATGAGCTATTGAAAATGAAATGAACTCAATAAAAACGATTGAGATAGCATACGTGCAGTGTCCGCTTTCGATATATCATAAGGTTCGGGGGTAAGCATTAGAATGGCAACCTGGTGATAGATTGGCAAGAAGTTATGAATAGGAGCGGATGCGGTAAAGCGGGGCGGATTTTTGTCACTCGATTCAGATTTCCGGGTCGCCTGGCTTAGATAATTAAAATAGATTGAAGCCCTCCAATGCCCGTACCGTTGCAGATGATGGCAGGAAACAGGCTGGCTCTGTGGGACATGTCGCATAAGTTGAAAGCATACATAATAAAAGAATATATACGTCCTGAAAAGGACTATATCACGGAATTGGTTCAGCAAAATGCAGAGGGAGCTAAAAAGAAGTACACTACCAGTTTTCGAAAAGACGACCCCGAAAATACGGACGAAAAGACTCGCAAACTCCTGGGAGTTGCGATAGAAAACCCCGGGGGTTTTTACTTCGTGAATAATCTGCAAGTCATTGTTAGCGCTTCTGACCGTCTGAGGGCCCCACCTTGCCCGAAGGCGAAAGAACCAATTACCAGCCCTCGAATTAAGCGAAGATCTTCCAAGTACCTTCATGTATACCATAGCATTCATAGCACAGATGAAATTCACACATATTCCAAAAATCAGATTTGAAATCAAGAGGGGTTGTTTTACACAGCTGTACGAGAAATAGCATGTTAAAAATATTATGGTCGGTTTGAAGGAAGGTCAGGGCATACTTTGAGAGATAATCTATAGCAGTTCTCGAAACTCACATGATAGTCAAAGCATGAGGAACACGTTAGACTGCAGGCCACGAGGGCCTCCAGGACCTCCAGATACCCTCAAAGATATATACAACTCAGGCTTAATGGTATTCAGACGCTCCGTCCCAGTACTTTCTTTCAATATCTCTCAGAAAAGTTTGCTCAGTCCGGCAACCGAAACTGTGAGATAATGGGAGGAGGTATGGTATCAGCAAATTACTCCCAAGGAAAGCAGCAACTTCAGAAACCCCAGAAGTAGGAGATGGATGGTATTTGGAACGAAACTTATTAAGAAGCCCATGCAAAAGCATTAGATGAGGTTGACTTGGGGGATGAGCTTAGCGATCTGTCATTCCTCAACGGGGATAGTTCGAACTGGCGAGTCTCCACCCAAAACTCGCAATATTTTTCTTCTCTGCTCTATATAAAGTATCTGAAGAATAGGCAAGGGATGGCCTGGCCTGTAGAATTGGATTTGTAGTGGCTTAGATGATCATAATCTGCTAGAGTTAAGAAAAATGTATTCCACTCTTGATTATTACGGCCCTGTTCCCTGGAACACTTATGGATATCTACGCCCCCGCAGTAGATCACAAGACCTAAAAAGATATTCTGGCTGCTTCGAGAGGCGTGCATAAGTGTCGACACGTTTGTCAGCTCGTGGCATTCACATGCACACGATCGTGATGTAAAATTAGAGTTTTGGCCCACGAATTATCGTCAAAAATATCGTTAAGACTGCTAAGGAGTACGAGGGGTAAGAACGACTGGCTATGGGCAGATCTATATACGATATCTATACTACTAACAGCTCAAGAGCCCTGGGTGACCTATGCTAATATCTATGCCAAACTGTTACTATTTTAGGCTAGATATGGGGTCCCTCCGAGCCCCCACGTAGATCCAGGCGCACGTTACAGTTACACCAAGGTAAGACGAACGGTTCAACCAAAATTAATAAATATGACGAATATGGACGTCTGTGCAAGCCTATGAGGCATACGGCTACGTAGAGGCTTCAGGAAACAGGACCTACAGCAGCAAGAGCGCCATCAGTACCATCAAACCCTTTATCAACTGACCGCTCCTCCGAGATAGCAATAGACATACCAGGCTACACATGATGCTCCCCATCAAGTGTTTGCTCCTCTCGCAACACCATCCCCCACTTGTGCTGTCGCCACTACTGGAACCTCCACCCAACACTCTCTAACCTAAGTACTTGACCATTTTAACCCCTTCTACTTCCTTTGGTTCCTCTGTGTAGCGTTATCTCTTCTCGCTAGACGTCAGGGTTGATATATCAGGCACCTTCCCTATTACAGCATCCGACGGAGGAGGATTTATTTAAAAGTCCTCTCAGTAGCTTCCGCGAGCCATACGCCCCACCATCAAACCACACTAATACAAATGCAGTTAAGCGGACAGAGCAATAAATATAAATATTTTTATTCTTCACATGCTTCTCTTCAATGCCAGATTGCTGAAATAGTTCCCAACTGCTGAGAGGCAGCCACTAAACACATCGTACGCATCGTTTGCAAAAATCGTGTTGAAAAGTCGCCCGCATTGTTGCTGGAATTCCGCCGAGGTCACGAATCCATTGCTTTTAAGGCCCTCGGTGATATCATGTCCCTCTACTTTTGGCCGCTGCCATGGGGTTTTAGCGTCCTTTGCTTCAGGGAGGGCAGACTGCATTTAAGGTTTGACGGTTCTGCTCGCTTGCGAATGGACGCGTGTGCGGCGCGGTCACAGGCTTGTCATTACCAACCGGAGGTCTCCAAACTCTGTGATTAAACGGCCGAGTAAACGCCAAAGTTTCATAATGGATCAGCCTCTCGGTAGCAATCGTTCCAATTGGTTTAACTTATGTTTCTTTAACGCCGCTTAATATTTCAGCCCGGACGTGAAATTTTCTTTTTTTAGGGCCCAGTACTATTCAAAAATTTATAGCCGATTTTGTTGCCTTATCTCCTCTCCGTCGTTTGTTGTTGAGCTGGTCAAAAACTGTCCCCAATAAGAGGTCTGATTTTGTCGGTCGCTTAGTTGAAAAATGACAGCGACATCGATTGACGTACGTATTGCTAGTCCGCTGAAATCATAGCATCCTATAAACACCATGTCTTAGACCCGATCAGAGAATTGACAACTTTGTGATAGGTCACATTTCCAGGAGGTCTCAAAGGAAGGTCCGATCTTTCGTTTACAAGGTCCGGTGGACCAATCTTCGCTCCAGTTCTCTCATCCATTCACAGCGAACCTCGTCTGAGTGTTTCGACGAAGATATGACTCAACTGAAGCCCTTTTCTCTCCACCAATTGGGTTTGCATGCAGGCCGCCGGGACTTGTGTGACTACTGATTGGCGTGACCACGCATAACACCCCTTTCAGTTCAACCGTATGTCGCTTTGCGTCTCCCGCCGTCGTACAAATACGAGAATTCAGTTCTATATTGTCTCTCGACCGTACGAATTTGTCATCACCTCTATCACAGGCAGGCATTACCTTCATTTCGATCCAAGCATTATTACTTTAATCTACTCAAAGGCAGCTTCATTGGTCACAGACCTTTAGGTAACTAGTTCCTAGCTACTTAATTAAAAGGGTTCAATCTGGCCGCCGTGGCTTACGAGAAAATCACACTTCCGAGTAACTGTTGTTAGCTATCCTTTTACGGTTTTGCTTTTGGAATACCAACTTTACACGTCACTCCTCACTCCGGCCCTCTCTTTGCCAACAAGTAAAAAAAGCCACAGGGCAGGTTAGTGTTCATTCTATTGTATATACACCCAATTAGTACCAACAGTTAAGATCATGCTATCCGCTGGGGGAAAGGCCCATCATAATTTGACCACTCAGCTTCTACCCACTTTCGTTTCACTGTTGTACTTCGTCAGATTTCATAGATCGCTGTAGTTGATGGTCCTCAATCAATTATAGATGACGATTGGTGATAACGAATACCGTCCATCCCAAAATCTCTTCCAGAGTGGGAATGGCATTGGCCCCGCTACACCTTCAGCGATAAACAGACGCTTTCGTCCGCGTCGATCTGGGCTAGTTTATGATATCTCTTTAAGGGATCAATCGCCATTACCCAATTATCTGCCTTCAGATAAGGGCGAGTCGGACACTGAACAGGTGATACAGAGGAAGCGGAGGAAACTAGCTGGTGATGGAGGACACTCTTCGCACAGTAAAAGTGATAGTGTAAAAGTTAACTACAAGCTTTTCGTTTGCATCAAACTTTCACCAGATAAACTGGCTAAGCTTCCAGGCTTCCAGAGTGGGGAAGGCTCAAGTTGTACAGAGCAAAATCGTACTAATGTGTCGAGCCAATTGAGTTCTGCGACCGTTAAAACAATCGCAGCAGGCTTCCAGAGGTGCAGGGCAAAATACACCCAATCTCATGAGGGTCTCACGAAGCGGTATTCCGAGCTCAAAAAAGAGCACGATTCCGAACTCGCAAAACGAGATGACGAGATTCGTCACCTCAAAGACAGTCTTCAGGAGCATACGGTTCTTCTCATCGAAGCCAAACGAAAACGCCAGAACGCACAACGACGGAATGAGCGCTACGAGGCCGTTCGACTGGAGAATGCAAACCTATGGAAGATGAAAGCAGACTGCGATAATGCACGGATGTCTCAGGATCAACAACATAAAGAGCAGCTCGATAGCCTCTACGAAAGGGAGAGGCAGCTGTGTGAATCGTTAGCAAAAGCATCCGACGAATTGCGCCTTTTGCGGCAGCGAGACGAATTGCAGGTTAAAGAAATTGAGAAACTCGTTCATGATGATGCTCACTGCTCTAACTGCGAATGTCCTGCCCTAAAAGAATCACAAGAATGTATTGCAGAGTTAAAGAGAGAGCGGATGAGCTTGATGAAAGCCCGCGACGTAACGTATCTGGAGAAGATGGATGCCGTCGAGAAAGCAGAACTTGTCGAAGTCAAACTCAGGAATTTGGCAAAGGAAAGAAGTTGGTGGGAACAAAAGTACAGGAGTTTGCTTGTTCAGCCACCCACGCCCTCTCTATCTCACTTGGGGTTAACCAAGAAACGTTCTGAGGTGGACTCCACGAAGAGCCCTCTACTCTCGCCACCTAGGACTTGAGAAAAAAAAACTTATACGAATCTAATTCTAGAATTTTTCGAATGGATTTCTGTTGTATAAATTGACTATTCGGCGACAGTGATTTGCTCTCCTACATGTGTGTTACCAACGGATGTCTGTATACAAGCATGAACCACTAACGACGGCGAATGGTGTTGACCTGAGTTGGCTATACTTACCCCGTCTCAGTTACCTTGACTCGGTCACCGACTCGGTCACCGACTTAGTCTACTGCACCTTTATCATGTATATATGGTCTCTTTTCTTTCATAGATCAATCAACACACGAGTCCGTTCAACAAATGGCCTTTCTATGCTTGACACGAATAGGTCTGGAGAATATGCCGCTGAATGCATGGAACACTCAGGCCCTGTTCCTTAAAGCAGCTACGGGTATCTACACCTCTACCGTGGGTCGCATCTACACCCCCCGCACGACCCAAAAAGTTCCTCCAGTCTACGCATAGATTCCTGAGGCTATCCCTCGCGCCATAAGAGATATATTTTTATAGAGGGCCTAGTTCTGGGATCTCGGGATCCTAAAACTGGGCCCTCGTAGTTCTTCCCTTTATAACGTGGTTTGGCGGGCAGGAAAAGCTATACCTTAGGGGCCTTCTTTTGGTCACTCTTTTCGGTTAATCTTAATAATTGGCTAGCCTTTTTATTCAGCCAGCCCTTTTCATTCGGCCTCTCTTTTCGTCTAGCCTTCTTTTTGTCTAACCTTTCCTCTTTTCCTACCCGGCCCTTAATTTTGTTTGGCTAAACGAAGGACCTACCTCTATTTTCGTCGAGTCTACCCGTTTTTCCTTCGGGCTTTATGAATTAAGGTCCCAAGTTACATAATGCTTATTCCCAGTTTTATAGTAAGCGCATGAACGAAACTTTATACATAAAAACAGAGCTCGGTTTCGGGACTCTAACGTTTAGTTAACTTATATTAGCCCAGCTTTAGGAACCATCGGATTAATTCGGTTATACTTATCTTTTAATATTGTCCACGCATCGCGTAAGCCACGTAGACTGTCTCGCCAGGTAGTATTCAAGCGCACTTTATAAGATCTGCACGTGCTTCTTAATCCTGTCCTGATTCCACGAGAGAACATGCTGGTTAAACATGTGCTACCGGCCGTGCAACAGACGTCGGACCCATTGACACCCCTATACCTCAAGTGCCGCTTTAAAATGACGTTGCTCTGCAAATAATACGGGCTCAGCTCGTTACCGCGGGCATGAGAGTCCTGAGCTCTTCGAGTCGCGTCAAGGTGTGTCTCGAATACTAGAGCGTAGCGCCATACTCTCGCAGAGGCCGACGTAAATGTAGGAAAGCGAGCGAGGGAGGACGAGACGCTCCTACTGTCATGTGAATATCGTGACGCGTGGCTGAGTTGAGTTTATCAGACGCTCCCTGTGGCTGGTGCAGGCCGGCATACCCATTCTCCTAGTCTCTTGCGGCCCTACTGCAACAACGCTTAGCGTTACACTAGAGCAGAAGAGTATGTAGCGTAGGTTCTCCTCAGATCTGACAGCTAAGGATAACAACAAAAGTCCACTAAAGTAACGCCTCTGGGCGGAAAAACAACGTTACGAGAGAGATTAGCTACGCTGCCAACCTCCGTAAGCTAGCTGCCGCAGCCACGGCGTAATTAGCGTTGTTGCAGGGTCGGCGTATACGGTGGTGCATGCACCACCGTACGGTATATTCTTTGCTACGCGCAAGGATAGCAGGGTCTGTGCTTGCTGAGATTAAGTTGAGTGAAATTCTATTCTTCAGCCAGACTTGTGTGAGTCAAGCCTCATTCCCGTCCCATAGCGCTCTTCAGATTGACCAATCTGCACTTTGGTTTTGGATACATTTGCGACAGAGTCTTCGAACTTAGGGCGTGTTCGGTTGCAATCTGGAGCTTTTTCAATCTGAGGTTGATCCGTGCTTTCTTCCGGCAGAAAGGACGCGTTCCTTCTTAATTTGGTACGCGTTTGTGGCTTTGTAAAAGCACGGGCGTGTGCAATCTGGAGGCTTCAGATTAAGGGCATGTTCGGTTGCAGCTCCATATTGTAACCGAAATGGAGCTCAAATATGAATATGAGGGTGTTGTTCGGTAAATCTGACGACTTTTGAATATGGAGCTCCTCCATATCGGTAAGCGCGTCAAATTTGCAAGCTATACTATATACAGTAGTTGTAATGAGGTTCTTGGCACCGTTTCAATATGGAGCTCTTGCATACGCGCCAAAGTCACGACTTCTTGTAATATGGCGACTCCACATGCCCCAATTGCGACACTACAGTCGCATTTACAAGCCTTATATAATATTATTATCTTAACTTTTGTGATCGCGATAAGCTTGTTTCCAGGAGGGCTCACACACGGGCGTCGCTGTAACTCTACTACGGCTCGCACGGGAGGTGGGCAAAGATGTAGGAAACGTCGATCGCAGAGAGGGTGTTGGCCGAGGAGGAGGCTCCATTGCTATACAAAAGTAGGGAGTCGCGATAGAGGCCTGGTGGCAGAGAGGGGCTCATTCGAATTGCTCACCGACGTCAATCACGAAGTCAAATATGGAGCCTCATTCTGGAGCTGCAACCGAACAATCGACTCAATTACAGATTCAAATGAGCCACGGTAGTAGCCGCCACTAATTACAAAACGGGAGACACTAAAAGGCGCACGGATTGAACAGATTATGAAATAGAGGCGATTTGCAACCGAACGTGCCCTAAAGCTGAATCTGAAATCTGGAACGCAGACCTCCATATTAAACTGACGCCAAGACCTTCAGTTCAGAAGCTTCATACGGTAAAGTTGCCAATTTTTAGTGTTCTTTTAGCGTGCAATTCTGGCGTTCTTCGAGCGGTAAGAGGAACATCAAATTTTTGAGGCTGTGCAGGCAAAATCACTCCAAATCAACGGATTCTGACTTGAATCTGAGGCCTCCAGATTGCAACCGAACGCACCCTTAGACTGTGGCTGATTATTAATTCCTGGGTCACAAGCGGACTAAAAAGCGCCCGAAGTTTATCCATCTTCAGAAGGTTAGAACGCGTTACGTCTCACATTATTTGATTATTTGCGTTTCTGCCAAGTGGAGTCCAGTTGAGAATAATGACGCCTGCTGCGTCACATGAGGAATTACAGTACCTCGAGCTCGTGCGCGACATTTTGGACAATGGCGAGCGTCGACCTGACCGGTGAGCCATTGTCAACATCCATGGTAAAGTTTGGACTTCAATTTCTGACATTTTTGATATTTCAGAACCGGCACCGGGACACTGTCTATCTTTGCACCCAGACCCTTGAAATTCCAGCTTCGAGAAAATGGACGTCTAGTCCTACCTCTACTTACGACAAAGCGTGTTTTCCACCGTGCCGTCATCGCCGAGCTGCTTTGGTTTATTCAAGGTAGTACATCATCTCTGTCGCTCAGTGAGGCTGGCGTGAAGATCTGGGATGGCAACGGTTCCCGCGAGTTCCTCGATAGCGTGGGATTATCGCACCGTGATGTGGGGGACCTTGGACCAGTCTACGGCTTTCAATGGCGACACTTTGGGGCCAGCTACGTGGACGCATCGGTCGACTACACTGGCAAAGGCGTTGATCAACTAGCCAACATCATACATACACTTCGTACGAATCCATACGACCGCCATAATCCTGACTGCTTGGAACCCGCGAGACTTGCATAGCATGGCTTTGCCGCCTTGTCACATGTTTGCTCAGTTCTACGTGTCATTTCCAATGCAGGGACAGGCGTCGGAGGGGAGTATCGAAAACAAAGCGAAAGGCAACCTCCACTGTCAAATGTATCAACGGTCCTGCGATATGGGTCTCGGCGTACCATTTAACATTGTAAGCTATGCACTGCTGACGCACATGCTCGCCCACGTTTGCGATCTGGCCCCTGGAAGCCTCACACTTGTTATGGGGGATGCGCACGTTTATATCGACCACATTGATGCTCTTCATACACAACTTGAGCGTGAGCCACGGACGTTTCCGGAATTGGAGATCACATGCGACAAAGGTGGAAGCATTGACGGTTGGAAGGCAGAGGATTTTGTGATTAAAGGATACGATCCCCATAAGGCAATTGCAATGAAGATGGCTGTCTAGTGAAGTAGTGTAAGGTACCGAGGATCTGGCATGCCTTAAAGCACGCGGCGGAGCCTAGGAAGCTTAGCTTGGCCAAACATAACTCAACTCTTCGAAATCAGGTATTTGTCCAGTGTTTGTTGCGATTGAAGTTGACGTTGAAGTGCCTTTCGCTTTTCTTCACTTCCTTTCCCCTCCCCAGGCAGGTTCTAGCTTGGTGACCAGATTTCTAAGCATCTTCGCATCCATCAACGCATCGTGATGATTCTCTGAGTCGGTCTCCAGGGCAGGCTGCCGGATATATAGATCCCAAACCAAGAGCGAAATTGACGTTGGCAGCGACCTGATGAAGAATAAGTAGACAGTGCTGATCTGGCGGTAGCAAGGTCTCAAGACCAGCTTTCGCAAGATATGCTCAAGTATACTTCATGTCGTGGTATGCCTTGCCCCAGCTGAGAACGTTGGAATGATTGATTCTCTTCTCTTTAAACATCTCTCCAAGTGCTTCAGGTCTGGTATCATGAAACCGGTGAACTACTGCCCTACAGCGACAATATGAGGGACAGAAATGCTCAAGATACGCATCGATCAATACTTGGCCGGTATCGTAATCCACAATACCAATTTGCCAGATTTCTGTAGAGCGCAGTGCGTTCGTGACAGTCTCTATGTCGAGGCAAACCCATCGTTGCCTCCCACGCTTCTCCTGCTTCAGAAATTCCTCCATAAGAGGGGTACCAACTGACCACTCAAGAGCCAACGATTATCCAAACTTTCCGTAAGAGATTTCGCTACCAGATGAGCGTTTGGCAGAAGGCGATGTCGGTACATCCGAATTTGGAAAACAGACTGAATATGTTCTGGGCAGAACTTTATCTCCCACCATCTTTGATGGAAGCAATTCTGCACTGCAGTCAGCCCTTGCTGTATTATCAGCAAGAACGTTTTTTTCCCGAAGTGCTCTTGCTATATGTCGAACTGGATCGTATTTCCTTACTACCATCTTGATACTGGCTTCAAGTCTAGAACCCTATGTCTCAATACCCCGCTCCTTACCTCATATGTCTCCTCGTATGTCTCGTATGTCTCATCAAGTGTCTCATCAAATATCTAAATACTTGTTTCCATTACCAAATGACAACGTAGTCGTCATTCTCTTTGTAACCTATTTGTCACCTATCTGGTGTATATATAGAGGCTCTAGAAGCCCTCTTTAATAGAAAAGAGTTCTTATACCTAGTTGTCCGTTTAACAGTTATGAGCCCGGTCCGTCTACTAAATAATCTTTAATTCTAAAGCCTTTATTCCAATTAATTATCTTAATCATAGACAACCACAACAATAAATTCTTAATAAGAAACCAAACCCGTTATTGTATTATCCGTTATCCTTACAAGCCCAAACGATTGGGACGAATGGATTAAAGTCATTAAGTTAAAAGTAAATAACAATTGTTTCTGGGAGTATGTTGACCTATTGACACCTAAGACCAAGTTACTAAAGCTCAAAGAACCTGTTTGAGCCTCACCCAAGGATGCCAATAGCCGGGGGAAGACGAAGCTCGCAGAGCTAGATAAAAAGGAGAAGGAGGAGCTCCGTACGCTCAAAGCCAATCATAGGGACAACCTAAAGCTCTACAGAAAACAGCTGTTAGCTCTTGATACATTGCGCAGCCATATCCAAAGCTTAATCTCACGAACCTACCTAATCTACACGTTTAAATGCGTCACCACCTATGACGTCTTGGTATCACTGAAGTAGAGAATTGCTCCGACTAATAACGCTAGAAAGCTTCGAGTAGCTACCCAGTATACAAAGCTTAAGAAAGCGCCTCGGAACCAGAACTTTAAAGTCTGGGTGGAGGAGTGGGAGAAGGTATATACTAAATGTAAGGAGCTAGATCTACCTGAGGTAAATGGTGACCGTTTGGTGAGAGACTTTGTGTACGTAGTTGATTCGATTACACCAAGCTGGTCCGAATATTGGAAGAACCAGCTTAAAAGGATAGAGTGGAAGAAGGAGAAGCTTCCTAGCTTCTTTGAACTGGTCGAAATATACCGAAATCACCGTCGTACAGAACTTGCTTAGAAAGGCGAGAGTCTACAAGAAGGATCCTTCGCAGTCACCTTTAAGGATAAGTCAAGCGAGTCACCTAAATTAAAGCCTGAATCGTTAGCAGATGAGCAAAAGAAGGAAAGGCGACCGCCGCCAAAGTGCCTATGCGGAAAGCGTCACTACTTCAACAAATGCTGGTACATTGTAGAGTCGATTCCTCGCCCATCATGGTTTAAACCAAGTGACAAAATTCAGAAGAAGGTGGATAAGAAGATCACCAATGCGACGCCTGAAATCAAGGCTCGTATTGAGCAAATCAAAAAGGACGATCAAGCTAATAAGGACGATTAAGTCAACAAACAGCCAAAGGATGGCAACCAGCAGAGCTCTCAAGAGCCTAAAGCAGTCTTCGCGGTTCATCAAAAAGGAACCTACAATCTAGCTTCCGATTACAAGCTTCGCGACAGTGTTCTTCTTAACTCAGGAACCACTGTACACATCATCAACGATCAAGCCAGATTTATTAGCGATATTAAACCTACGTCAGAGCAAATCTACACGGGCTCGCATGTAGAAGAAATCATAGGCTATGGCACAGCTGAAGTCACAATTGACTACCCAAAAGGGAAGAGACAGATATAGCTCTTAGGAGCAGCCTTTATACCAAGCTTCCACACTAACCTGGTATACCTCCAAAAGCTCAATAACAAGGGAGTCTACTGGAGCAATAAAGAGAACACTCTTTACTACGGCGACAATGAGACGTACGCCTACTGTGACTACCACTATGGTCAGATCACTATTAAATACAATGAGCCAAAGACGAGCGCTTTACAAGAAGCCTTATTTGCGACTCAACTATTAGACCAATTATCAAAGCTATCAAAGCAATCATTAAAACAATTGTCGAAGCCTCTACCGAATCAAAAGGTGGAAGGACGGCTATGGCGCAGTCGACTCAGACACGCAGAAATAAATGCGATCGGGCGACTGCCCAAGGAATTGACTAGGGCAGTTATAAAAGGCCCTACAACAGTTAAAAATAAGTCTTATACAGTCGACAAAGCTTACAAGGCAATATCAAAGAGGACACCTACAAGCAAAATCGCCAACCAAGGCATTGCGGTGAAGTCTTTAGCTCCAAATACCCTAGAGCAGAACAGTTCTGCGGAACGTTCTGGGGGGGTGAGTATGTCAGAGGACGAGGACGAGACTCAAGTAGATATCAGTGGAAGTTGACAGGTGGATTCTGGTGGAAATCAAAATCAAGCAACCGATCGAGAGGAGCTCAATCCTCAAGACGATGACGTAATAGGCCCGCAAGCCTCAAAGGACGATCTTCCTACCCCGATTTTGACGCCAGAACCTCAATCAAATATTACAACTACCGAGTCCTCAAGTTCCTCAACCAATCAAAGACCACAATTCAAATATATTCCAGATGGAAGAAGACTGGCAGATGCAGGAGAAGGGGCGATTGAGCACCTTCCGCAGTCAGTGACAGGACCGATCTTGAAAGGACCGATTTTGAAAGGACCGACGACGGTCAAATCTACAACTTGTGGAGTCAGCAAGGCTTATAAGATTGCATTAAGAAAGCCACCAAAAAGATGCCTTAGATGGCAGACATCTCGCAAGAAGAAGCTCAAGACGAGAGCCCTCTATGGTATTCAACTCATAACTAAAAGCGACGCTGAGCTCAACACTAAGCTTCGACACGTCGATATACATCACCACTAGCTCCGCCAGGAAGTTCGTAAAGGAAGGATTAATATCAAATGGGTCCCTATTGCGGACATAACAGCAGACGGCTTGACGAAGGCTCTGCCTCATCAAAAGCACGAGACATTCATTCAGCAATTGAACCTCGTTAACATCAAGGATCTAATTTAATTCGATTTGGATGATATTCGGGCAAGGTAACTCTATAGGGGATTTCTTAAACTCAACACCAAATTGACATCGTGACTTTTTACAGCAGCCCAGAAGGCTCTGTGCAGTTGGGGGGGTGTGTCGAACTGGATCGTATTTCCTTACTACCATCTTAATACTGGCTTCAAGTCTAGAACCCTATGTCTCAATACCCCGCTCCTTACCTCGTATGTCTCCTCGTATGTCTCGTATGTCTCATCGAGTGTCTCATCGAATATCTAAATACTTGTTTCCATTACCGA
>Ga0307507_10002587_pt1 | contig 37399 bp, 10 predicted proteins | sample 7_EM_MG_FD_207223 | JGI IMG/M metagenome (GOLD analysis project Ga0307507, IMG submission 207223) | Populus trichocarpa ectomycorrhiza microbial communities from riparian zone in the Pacific Northwest, United States - 7_EM | ecosystem: Host-associated > Plants > Roots > Unclassified | place...
AAATGCAATAATAGTAATAATATTTATTTTATAGCCAGAAGCTGGCTTATTGCTGCAATATGTATAGTATTACGCCCTTTTAGCTAGCGTAGTGCTGGCGTATAGCCCTGGGGTTTCGCCAATATGGCAAAAAGCCAGCATACAGCCCCAGGGTTTGGCTAATATGGCAAAAAGCCAGCGTAGAGCCCCAGGGTTTGGCTAATATGGCGGAAAGCTAGCCCCGGCCTAAAAGTACTTTTAGCGAAACCAAATTTCCTGCGCCACTTCCCGTTTTCCTGACGTATATAGCAATTAATATCTATAACCATTCTAGGCCAGTAGTAACAGTAACTAATAATTTTATAGGTCTTTTTTTTTTAGGGTAGGCCGTAGAGACCTAAGTATGCGCTTTTATAATAAGCCAGGTCCGTAGGTTCTATTCCTTAGCTACTACTAGCTATTCCTTATACTTAAGCAGTTTATTTTTAAGGGACTATAGGCTAGTAACGTCCTTTATCTTTTTACGGTACTCCTATAGAGAAGGGGCCGTATAGTTTGCCTATAGTAGTTTATTAATAAGATTAAGTTCTATAGAGTTAATAGGATATATCTTAGTATCTAAAGAGTCTATATTTAGTTCTGCCCATATCTAGGAGTTAAGGTACTCTGGTTATAGTAGCGCCTAGGTCTATAATAAGATCTTTACAGTTATCTAGTTATCTATATGGTTAGTAGCGCCTGGCCTATATATAATTAGAAAGTTAAACTAAGATAGGGTGTCTACCTAGCGCGCCTATTAGGCTATAAGAGCCTTTATTATTATAAAATGTTCTAAGGCCTTATAGTTAGAAACTACCTAGATAGACTCAAGGGTGCCTTTTAGTTAGGCTCGCCAGTGCTAAAAGCTAAAAATAATAGCTAGTATTTCTTTATTATTGTCTGAATAAGGTTCTGTAATACAGTAGAGACGGTTGCTTGTAACCAATTGGGTTAATCACATGGGCTAAGCGGGCTCAGGAGATCCATTAAATTCCACCTATAGAAGTAGAAGAACACAAAAAAACAGAGAAAACGATTGAAACCAAAACCCCCCCCCCCCCACCGTGATTCCAACACTAATCAGTGCCGCATAGATCAGCAAGGTATAACGAAGAGAGGCACTGTCTAATTCTCTAGACCTCTTGTCAAAGGCTAAGAATTAAGGTATTGCTTGCTAAGCCCAAAGGCTAGTTTGTGAGGTTACTCGCGCTTCTAACCTACGTCCATCACGCCTTCAGAATGATTAGTTTGTGGGTGTTTCCACGCTTCTAGTCCGACTGTTAAATTAAATTAACTGCGGAACCAAAAGATGGCTACCTCCGCGATGGATACCGAAAAATAGGAGACTGGAATTAACGCGACCGTAACCGTCATTAAGGAAGTCAAAGCATTCGTTAATTGGCGTTTATCGATATACAAGGAGAATAGATAGAAGGGATTCGACTTATAGGAGAGCTTTATCGACGACTTCGAGTTGTTTATAAGGGATATACTTAATAACCTTGGCAAGGATCGATTAAAGAAGATTAGGGATTACCTCCGTAAAAATAGAGTATACGTACGGAAGGAGGCAAGGAAGTCAATTGCAGACGGCCTTTTAGGAACTATTCACGAACCAACTCCCTTAAAATGGCCTGCCGACGACCCTACTAACAACCCTACCAACGACCCTACCGACAGCCCTGCTGACGACCCTACTGACGGCCCTACTGACAACCCTACCCTAGCTTTACCATCATTACCGACTGCCCCCGTTTAAGCTATTTAACCATTAAATACCCTATCAACCCTAGCAACTCTAACCCCGACTGCAACCCAAGCCACAGACCAGCTTGCCCTATAAGGAAGCTTTGGAAGAGAGATTACTAACTTAGCTAAGCTCTATACGGACGAAGTTAAATACTCTGGTGAATAAGATAACTTTAATTTTAAGTTTAAGATCTTCTAAAACTACTACCTTTAAGCTGGCGTCCCTAAGCAAGCGTACATTATTACTATTCCTACTATGCTCCGCGGCCTTACTCTCAAATACTACTTTACCTACCTTAAAGATCTTAACCTTCTCAAGAATGTATGCATAGGCCTTAAATTATACTTTAAAGGTAATAAATACAAACGCAACATCCTATTAAAATGGAATGCAATTACGCTTAAATAAGTTACTGCTTAAAAAGGACTTAATATAGGCCAAGCATTTTAGATATTAATTAACGAGATATAGCAGCTATAATGTAGGTTAGTAAAGGACCTCTAAAATAACACAACATTCTACAATAAGCTCCTTACTGCGTGCTAAGATGTACTAGCTTGTAAACCAGCCTACTTTTAACCCGCTACTACCCTTACTGGCCTTATTAGCGATATTAAATCCTTAATCGCGATGTACGGTAAATAAGAACCAGAGATTAAATCATTCTATACTAACTAATAATACTACTCCTCTAACCAACAACACTACCCCCCTAATCATTAATGCCGCAATAAGGGCAAAAAGTGCTTTGTATGCAGTAAATCTGGATATTGGTCTACGAACCACACAAAGGAAGAAAGGGACCAAAGAATATATTAATACATCTCCAATTTTGAGGGCATTAATGATAATACTGAGTATAATAACGACGACGATAACCAAGGGGATACCTTTACAGTGAGGTTTGGAGCTTCTAACTTCTACCTCAACATAGAACCCTGTCCTAGCTATTACAGCAACCCCAAGGCGGAGGCGTTTTGGACCGAATTTGCGAAGGGAGAAGGATAGAGACTATGGACTTATTTACTAGTATCTTTTTATTCTTTTTCTTATTTCCTAGTTGTTGCCAGTGTCTAAATAAGGTTCTATAATATAGTAGAGACGGTTGCTTGTAACTAATTGGGTTAATTACGTGGGCTAAGCGAGCTTAGGAGATCCATTAAATTCCACCTATAGAAGTAGAAGAACATAAAAAAATAGAGAAAACGATTGAAACCAAACCCCCCCCCCCCCCACCGTGATTCCAACAATTATAAATTAGATAGTTTAGCTTAGCATCTATTATAGTCTTTAAATAGTAAGTAATAAGGTGCTATTCTCCGTCCGCCTATTTTTAGGAGTAAATACTGGCTATAACACTATCTAAGGCATTAGTTTCTAGTATTAAGGGCCGTTTTAAGTTAAAGTGGGTAAGTAAGGGAGCAGAGACTAGTCGTTTTTTAAGCTTATTAAAGGCCTGCCTATATACGGTATTAGAGTAAAAGGGCCGGTCCTTATAAGTAAGTCGGCTTAGGGATTAGGCAATTCTACTATAGTTCTTAATAAAGCGTTAGTAGAAGTTACAGAACCCTAAGAATAACTATACCCTCTTTACAGTCCTTAGGGATTCCTATTAGTTAATTACAGCTATCCTTTTTAGGTCTGCCTTAATTCTATTTATACTAATAACAAACCCTAGGTACTTTATATACTTAACACTAAATTTTAATTTCCTAATATTGGCCTAGAGGCTGGCCTTATGAAGCTATTATAGGACTTTATAGACATACTCCTTATATTCTAACTTATTCTTAGAGTAGATTATAATATTATCTAGGTAGGTTGTATAGAAGTTATTAAAGTAGTTAAAGAGTATATTATTTATATATCGCTAGTAAGTAGCTAGTCCGTTAGTTAGTCCAAAGGAAGTACTTTATATTAATATATTCCGTAATAGGTCTAAAATATAGTAAGATCTTCCAATCTAGGGTCTATCCTAATTTAGTAAAAGGCCTAACGGATATTAAGCTTAGTAAGGATCTTAGCTCTACTTATTTAGGTTAAAGTCTTATTAAGTAAGGGCAGTGGGTAGCGGTCCTTATAGGTTATATTATTAAGTTTATAGTAGTTAATACAGAAACGGAGACCTTTATTTAGCTTTTTAGTAAAGAGGATAGGCAAGTTAAAAGGGGCTTAACTAAGCTTAATAAAGCCCTTGTTTAGGTTATTAATAAGGTACTACTTTATAGCCTATAATTTAGTAGTAGACTACTAATAGAGGGGGCCATAGCTAAGTATATCTTCCTTATCTAGCTTAATTTTAATCTTATAGTCGTATAGTTAGTAAGGTGGGAGTATATTAGACACTGCCTTAGAGAATATATTCTTAAATTTCTAGTATTAATAAGGTAAGTTTTATTCTACTAGCTCCTTATTTATAAGCTTGCCTTTCTATTTACTAAGCTTATTTCCCCTTTCCTTAATTATTTAATCAATTTTATATAAGCTGGTAGTAAAGGTAAAGGTATTAGGTTAGACCAAGTTTTAATAGAATTCTACAGCGCTAATATAGTAGATATTAACTAGTAGGAGGTCCATAGGTTTCTTTACAGACTTTTATTAGGCTATATTTTGCAGTTTAAGGTTTATAATCTTTCTTAGCTTCTATTCTATCTTCCGTAAGTTATCCCTCTAGTCTATTAGTTTAGTACAATATCTAATATTCCTTACTGTTCTTTATAGCTATATAAGGCCTAGGTTCCCTATAGGGGGCTTAGCTAGCTTATTACTAATTTCTTTAGTTTCTAGTATAGGTAGTATAACATAGATAGTCTAGGGGCGGCGTAGTATGCGGATCCGTTATGGGCTAAGCTATACATCTTTTTTAAAAGCCCAGTCTCTTTATATAGCATCAGCCTAATAAACAGCGTCTATCTATAGCAGTATAAGGTTTTCTATTATAATACTAATTTCTTTTATAAAGGAAGGTATTAGGGGTAGGGTTTTAGGCTAGATAAGCCATCTATTTTAAATATTAAGCTATAAACCTAAGTAGGCTAGCTATTTTCTTCCTAAGATTATATTATAGCTTCCTAGGTCCGTAATAAGAAAGGGGATATTATACTACCTTTATTCGTCTACGTAAAGGTAAATCCGTATAATAGTTATAATAGGTGGCCCTATTTATCTCTTATACCTATAAATAGGGATTAGTTTAGACAGTTCTTTAAAAGGAGCATTAAAAAAGTTAGCTAGTTTTATAGTATACTGGGTATCTATTAAGGCAAAGGCATTTACTCTAGAGTTAGCTAAAGCAGAGGTTAAAACTTAATATTTATTATAGAATAAAGTATAAGGGATAGTGTAGCTTTTTCTACTAACTAGCTAACCTAGATTAATATATAATATATCAATCCCTTTTAACCCTAGAGAGGAGTTTTACTCTAAGGTTCCTCTTTTTCTAATTCTATACTATTCTTCTATATTAATAGAACCTTATCCATTTTTGCTTTTATTAGGTAGTCCTTAGTAGAGTAGTCCTTTTAGCTATATAAGAATAGGCTCCTTAATTACTAAAGGCCTATCTATAGGGGTCGCCATATATAGGTTAAGTATACGCTAGACCCGCAGTAGGACTAGCTATATAGCTAGCTGCTAGGTTAATGGTAGACGGTATAGTTAGTGCTATAGGGGTTATAGATCTTACTAGGGCGCTATAGCCTGTTCTTATAGTACTTATATTCTAGTTAGCAGAGCTTCTAGTTTTATACCGCTTAGTATATACCTTAATTTAATAGAGGCCCTAGTTAATATCTAGGCACTAGTCTATAAGTTCCTTTAACGTCTATATAGTAGTATAAACCGGCAGTATAGCGCGCTATAGGTTTAGGGTAAGCTTATTAAAAAGGTCTAGTATTAGATCTTCTTAGGGGATTTAAGCCTATCTAGTTAGGTATAAAAAACGGGTCTAGAAAACTAAAAAGGTCTCTATTATTTTATATTAAGGGCTTTATAATTAAGGTGGGCGTTTTATATCTTAAAGGGGTCCTTATAAATAGAAGACAAGTAGTTAATTATCTTTTTTCTAAAGAGGGAGGGGTCTACTAAGTCCTAGGCATATCGCGGAAATAGATATGTCTATATATCCCTACCAGTACGGCTAAAGACATAGGCCATTTTAGCTTAGGTAGTAGGGAAATAGTCTATATTAACTTTAGGCTTATTTTATAGTTAAAGCTTCCAATTATTAAATATAGGGTTAGTTCTATCTATAAGTAATAGGGGCTCCACAACCTTTACGGATTGTAATAATACTAATACTATATATTACGCTAGGGCCTTAAGGACTATAGTAAGTCTTTAGGTGTTTAATAACTCCTTACTAGGTGTTACGGACGCTTTAAGTATGATGTTACGACTACTTGGAGAGGAGTCGGAAGAAGCTAGTTGGTTGATCGAAGCACGGTCCAGAATGGATCCGGTAGAACCATGTGACGAAGAGTGGTAAGCGAGGTCACATGACGTTGTACGCAGAGTACGCGGTGTACGGTGGGTACGGTTACGTACAACACGTATCTCACGTACCGCACGTACAAGGAGAGTTTCTTAGGAGTACGGATGTGTATTTAAAGGACCACAGTCCCTACCTAGATAGTTCCTTTCCTTGTAGTGAATCTCAGAATACAATTAGAGTTAATCTGTTGGGCAACCACTCCACCAGCTATTATCTTGTATTGTTACGTTATTGATTTCTTGTTTACCTACATACCTAGCCTATTAACGAGTCCACCGTAGTACCTACTACAAGGCTCCGTTACACTAGGTATAGGGGTGTCTTTAGTTTTAAGCAGCTCTTAAAGCCGTTTAATTTTAGTATTAGCTGCTATAAGCTCTTCCTAGGGGGTCAAGACAGCGACTGTTTTACTATTAGAGGTATTTACAGGTCCTATAGCGGCTTTGCCAGCTACTATATTTCTTAGCATAGTAGTAGGGGTATTTATTTATTTCCTAAGGTTTCTAGTCTATGCATGTCCTATTCTTAGGTTTTGCGTTCTATTTGTGTTTTTTTTAGTTCTATCTTGTCCTTATAGTTTTAGTAATATCCTTAGGGTCCTATTCTATATTCCTGTCCTATTTATAGTCTATAGATATATTTAAGTTCCTTCTTAGGAAGAAAGAGTAGATAAGCTTTAGATAATATTAGTGACTTAGTTAATTAAGGCACAAGCATAGCAAGAAGGACGCATGTAAGCCTATATAATTGGATTGTCTATAAACAAGGATCTAAAGCTAGAGAAAGGAAAGGAGAAGAAGAGCAGCGCCGGTCAAAGAATGGTTCTTTTATGCGGTCCTCTAGTCACGTGACCGCAAGTTCTGCTAAGTTCTGCCAGAGCCGTAACAGAGTCCTTAGTACTTTCTACCGCTAGCAATTATATAAACCACTAAAGTTCTGCTCTTATATAGAGGGAATATTAACTTCAAGCTATTTAAGGAAAATATACTATTATACCGGCCTAACTACTTTAATATAATATATATATAGCTACTCTACTAAATATACTTAAGGATTCATGCCTATACTATCTACACCTCTTACTCTCTAAAAGTTAAAATTTTATAAGTATATTAACGGACCGATTATAAATAATATATTATATATACTATAAAATTTAGTCTCTATCCCATGCGCCGTTAAGAAAGGTGCTCCTTTTACTAAGCTAACAAGAGGCTTTAGATTTAATCAAGTCTTCGCAAAATAAAGTCGTCGATTGAATAATTAATTGCAACTTAGTATTATGGCAGTAAAGCTTAGATTTTATATGTAATTTAACTCCATTATAGCCTAATTCAATTAAGGTTGTAATGGGACTAGCCCAGTTACAGTAGGAATGTCTTGGTGAAACACTTAACAGATAAATTCCAACACTTTAATTAAATTCTGCCAAGTTCTGCTAAAGTTAATTAAATTCCACTAAATTCCGCCAACTTAATTAAATTCCACTAAATTCCACTAATGTAATGGAATTTAGTTAAAACCTGTTAAAATCCGCGTAGGCTTATGCCCATGCGTCTACTGCTAAGACCTTGAATATTTAGTTATAAGTTTCCTATATTCCTTTCTCTTCTTTACATAACGTCTTGTTCCTAGCAAGAGCTATATACCCTTAGATTTAAATAGAATTTATATTATTCCTTTAAATCTTTCCTAAAGCCTCTTCGCGCCCTTATATTACGTTACATTAAAAATAACCACTATTAAAATAGCAAATGACCTTAAATCCCACACGTTAATTATAAGCATTATAACCCTAGTTAGGGAACAGTTAACTGCAATATAAAAAGCCTTTATAGATGCTTTAGCTTAGCAGCAGGCTACACTAAAAGCCCAGCATTAGCAATTAATGGAAACACTCTATAAAGAACTCTGTAATATTAATACACTTATAATAAAGACCCTAATAGCAACACCTGTAAATAAAATTAAGATAACTATATATAAACCCGGCCTATTAAATGCGAACCCTAAACTAGTAATAGTAGCTTAACCTATACCTATAACAAACCCAGTACCTGCTATAAAATCAGAAAAGCTTCCTAACCCTCTAATATTTAATAGAAATTAAAATAACCTGTGTCCCTTTACAACTAAGCTCCGTCTTAAACTTTTAATAAACTATAACTGATACCCTACTAAAGCTAGTAAGATTAGCTATAGGATGTCTTAATTAAGTAAAGACGCTGTATAAACTATGGACCTATTCTTCTATAATAGCACCTTTGTTAATTTTAAAATCTTTATCTCTCTATTAGAATAAATGTATAATAACGTTAGCCACAAACACACTGCTGTTACTAGACTTAAAAACCTATAACAATGGAATTGAGACTTTACCAGCTTCTTTTTAGAAAATTTAGGCCTTATTAGCGAACTAGATTAGAATAAAGCCGCTAAAGTTGCTGCTCTTTAATAAGCTATTTTGGATAAAATTAGAGCATAGTTAGTAGGTAGGGAATTGCTAAAGGACCTACCCAAATTTGCTATAATGTGTTAATAAATTAATAAGGACCTTTAATATAATAAACAAACTTGTTCTCTAAAGCTAACCACGCCTTATATTTAAGACTCCACAAAACTAATATATACCCTAAAGCGCGACCCTTCTCTAAAACCTACGCATAACCCTATGGACCTCAACGCCACTTAATCCTATATACCCTTAGGAACTAATGAACAAAGAACTTAAGCCACAAATAGAGAATGCTTTAGATATAGTAGGAAAGGACATATCCAAAGAAATTGCCAAACTTACCCTTTTAAAAAAGTCCGCCGTAGTTCCTCCTGGTCTTTAAATTGCACTTACTCCTTAAATTGCACTTATTCTTTAAGCCGTACTTACTCCTTAACTTATACTTATTTTATAAATTATACCCAGTCATTATAAAGCATCTTATACTTAGCTAACTTGGAAAATAAATCATCCTAGGGCCAAGTTGCGCCTTAGGATAAGAAGTAGAAGAGTACAAATGTTTAGGCTCTTCTAGCGCTAATACACAACATAACTCCCTTAATATACTTAGTGAAATTTAAATACTTAAAAAATAGAAGGAGGTATAAATCCTTATAGACAGCAGAGCTACTAGCATAGGCTTTATTAATACAAACTATGCAAAAACCTAATGCCTAAATTTAAAGAAACTTGATAAGCCCTAAGGCCTATAAGGCTTTAATGGCAAACCATTAATATATAGCGAATTAACGTACTACGCTCTTATAAAAATGCGGATAGGCAAACACCTTTATATAATTACAGTACGTGGTATACTAGACGCGTAGTTACGCGTTTGGTGCACTAACCACTTATATACTAACTAATTAGGGGGGAGGCGTGTCAGTATATAGACTACGTAGTCTACCTTAATAGAATCAACAGTCACCACCATCTAAACGAGCATATAATACTATACGTATTTTGTGCCCCTGGATATAACTCACCTTATATCATTAAGTTGATACAAACACTAATTAGTAAGCGCGCATAGATCAGCAATTACTTAATACCTCCCCCCGAGCGATACACAACAGCAACCACCCGTTTATATCCTAGTACAACCTGCTGGAAGGTTGGAAGTTGGGGATTACGGACTACATCACCATCTCTATATACTTATTTAAGTCTTAGTACGGTTTACCAGAAGTTTATAGACACAAATATAGACCTTTATAGAACCCCCTACCCTCCTACGAATCTTTACGGACCTGTTAACCGATTTTACAGACTATTACAAGACCTCTCAAACTATTACAGACCCGTTAACCAATTTTACGGACTGTTATAAGACCTCCTCTACCCGCCACAAGCTACTACCACCCGTTACAGCTTATACAGATATACTACGCTATACAATATGGCAGATATAAGCAAGCAAATCAACGAAGGTCAAAAGAAGTGGAGTTAAGGAGTCGACCTTACATCTGCGGACGGCGTTAACAACTATATTAATTTCAAAATCCTTAAATACGGACACTTTAAGCTTCTAAACGATGATCTATGGGAACAATACAAGGAAGACTTTACGGACTTTATAGAAGCTATTTTTAAGACTTGCAACCTTATAGCTACCCACAACCTACGAACCCTCTTACGTAACCAAGGTGTATGGGTTAAAAAGGACAGACGAGTTACTATTACACGGTCTCTGTACAACATACTATATAAGGAGGACCAAACGGAATAGACTAAAGAGTAGATTCTAGATCACATTAAAACCAGCAGACTCTTTACCTCTTTTAAACTAAATAGAATCTCCGGTCTTATAGATAACCTATTTAACCAAATTCGTCCTACAGACCAAAGAGATCTTAGAATTGATTTTACGGGCCAAAGCACACCTAGTACTTAAATTACAGACCATAATACCCCCGTAAACCAAAATACGGACCAAAACCCTTCTGTTGCTTAAGTTACAGATCCGCAAACCACCTAAGCAAAGACCTATAGCAAGGAGCTAGCTAACCTAGCTAAACTCTATACCAACAAATCCAAGTATAGCGGTGAAAACAACAACTTTAACTTTAAACTAACTATCTTTACGGACCTCTATTAGAAGGCTGATATTCCTAAACAAAAGTTTAGCCAAGCCAACTCTACCATACTGCGCGGCCTAGCCCTTAACCACTATTACACCAACCTTAAAAGTAACCCCCTTAGTGTTCCTTTTAATAAGCTATATAAGGCTACACGCAACTACTTTAAAGGGCTAGAATATAAGCGTAATATCCCTACCTAATAGAACACGATTAAGTTACGGACTATAATCGATAAGAATACCAAAAAATCAATTACAGAGTGCCTGCAAATTCTTATTAAAGACCTCCAGCACCTATAGCACGGCCTCGATATTAAGCTTCGAATGGACGACTTCCTGCATAATAAGCTTATTACAGCTTGCTAGGAAGTGGAACCCTACAAATACGCCTATTATAAGCCTGTAGATACCTTAACTGGCCTTATTAACGATTTACGGTCCTCTATTGCAACGTATAAAGTTTTAAATCCTCTAGGTAGTACTTAAGCCTTTGTTACGGACCTACAAAACCCGCAAACTAACTCAGATGCCTACTTTACGGACCACTACTACCGCTAGCAGTACCCGTACCAACCAAGTCCTACCTATAACCCCCGCAGCAACTCCCGTATAAAAGTATACCCCCACAGACAAACCAACCAGAAGTGCTTTATATGCGGCAAGGAAGGATGTTGGTCTATAAGGCATACCTAGGAAGAACGTAATAAGTCTAAAAAGAGATTTAACAATCGGATTAACCAGTTTATCTTAGACTACAAAGAAAAGGAAGTAGAGGAGCCTCTTAATAAGTCAATAGAAGCCCTTATAATTAACTTTAACTTAGATACTTAGGAATAGGAGACCTTAGAGACATTCCTAACTACTTTTAGAACTTTTACGGACGGCCAAGCCTTTAATATTACAACTGTATTAGCCGACCGCTCCTTTATACACTCAATTGCACCCAAAAACCAGCCCATAAGAACACCCGTTAGATCTATTACGGACGTTACGGACCGCGAATAGGACCCATTTGCATATATCACCATAGAACGCTATACCCCTAAAGAATTCTATGGCGTTATAATTGATATAGGTGCCTCTAAGAAGTCTACTATAGGTTATAGATAATACCTTACATATAAGACTACCGCAAATAATAATACGGATATTAATACTATGCAAACTAGGGCCGTAAACGTCCAATTTAGCATTAGCTCAACCGCATTAATTAGATTAGTTATAGTTAAGACTCCAATTAGCCTAGTTAATTTCCACATAGTAAAAGCAAACACTCCTTTCCTACTCTGCCTTGCGGACATAGATAGGTTATAGGTTTACTATAACAATATTACAGACACCTTAATTGGCCCCATAACTGCCCTAGGAAGCAAGTATATTACCCTACTAATTACACGACGATTTGGACACCCGTTCCTTATATAGGGAGAGACTTTACGGACCTACATTTAGGAATCTTTTAACTATAACCCATGCTACCTTACTAGTACGGAAATCCACTGCCTGCACCGCCGTTTCGGCCACCCATCAGCCGAAAAACTGTATAGAGTCCTTAAACGCTCTAGACATAACAATATTAATAGGAAGGCAATTAACCACTTAACCAAATACTGCTCCTTCTACTAGAAATACGGACGTTCCCCAGGCCGATTTAAGTTCACTCTTTATAAAGACCTTAATTTTAATCACTTAGTGTATATAGACATTATATACATTAACGGCAGCCCAGTATTATATATAATTGACGAGGCAACCCGCTATTAAGCTGCCCGTTAGTTATAAAATATATCCACAAAACACACTTAGGATATTTTACGGACCTACTAGATTAATATATATATTAGACCCCCTAAGTATATCACCTACAACGCTAGTAGGAACTTTATCAACAAGGAATTCCAACAGTACGCTATAGCTATGGCTATTTCAACAAAAGCCGTTCTAGTTAAGGCGCACTAGTCTATTGGACTTATTAAGCGAGCTTATTTAGCTTTATAGAGAGCTTACTAAATTATTACAGACGAGTGTAAGGATATTTAAAAGGAACTAGCTTTACAGATAGCTATAAAAGCCGTTAACAACACCGCTGGCCCTAACAGACTAGTACCCACCCTTTTAGTTTACGGAGCCTACCTAAAAATAAGCAACCTAGGCCCTCCTACCCTATCTATTATAGAACGAGCAGCTGCAATACGGAAGGCAATAGCTAAAATAGTTAAATTACGGGCCAAATAAGCTGTTAATAGCGCCCTATATTACCGCAACAGACCTAACACGACCTCAGTTTATGACCTCCCGCTTAATTCTGAAGTCCTTATATAGCATAAGAGCGGCAACTAGACTGGACCTTATTATCTACTGGCTATAGAAAATAAAACGTGCTATATATAACTTCCTAGCAAACCAACTAACTTTAAAAGCACGTCTATAAAACCCTACTTTCAGTCCAAAAATACCTGTGCTGTTAAACTAGATAAACTAGAAGCACCCGCTAAACCAGATAAACTAGAAGCACCCCTACCTACTTCAGAAGTCCCCCAGAAACCCATTAAACCTGCTGTAAAGCGCGGTTAAGGACGCCCCTAAAAGCACCCCGTAACTAAAAACCCCGTGACAGAGAATTACCTAACCTCCGCAGGTATATCCATAAGGCAACTTCCACCTGCGGATATATCAGTTCTAGTACAGGAAACACTTTTTACGGACTCACAACACAAGGAGATCAATAGACTACTTAAAAAGGGTATTTTTACGGCCGTAACGGAGAGAGACATTCTATAAGGCGTCCATATATTTAACTTACGCTTTATTAACAAAATTAAGCACCCTAGTACTAATAAAGCCTTTAAAAAATCAAGGCTTATTATCCAAGCTTATAACGACTAGGGAAAGGACTTAGTTCTTACACAATCGCCTATAATTTAACGGGTCAGTTAACGGATTATACTTGTACCGCCTAGACTACAGCAAACTAAACCCGTAGCCCTCTACTTACGGGACATCTCGCAAGCCTATATACAGTCTAATACCTACCTAAATAGAGACATCTTTATACGACTACCCCTTAAGCTCAATTTATAACTAGGAACAATTTTACGGGTTATAAAACCCCTTTACAAAATGCCAGAAGCTGGAAACTACTGGTTTAAAACGTATCACTAGCATTATATTAGTAAACTTAAAATAGAACAGTCAACCTACAACCCCTGCCTCCTATACACCCTATTAAACGGCCTTGGTATTGTCGGACTCCAAACGGATAATACCCTCTTCTTAGCGGACTGGACCTTTGTGGACGCTAAAGAGACTAAACTATAAGAAGCTAAGTTCTTAGCAAAGCTATAAGAGCAGTTAACTAAGCAGACTCTAATTAAGTTTAATAGAGGCTTAATTATATAAAAGGGTGTTAATCACACAGGGTGACTCACTAATAACGGCTACTTAAGTAGGTTACAGTGATATTAGTTAAAAGCTTAATATGTTTAGAATAAGGAAGGGCGAGGAGCTTAAGACTCCTCGCCACACTAGTGCCGCGGCGTTATGTGACGACCGCTTGCCTTATTCCTAACACTGGCAACTCTTCTTTTGTGGTTGCCATCTATATATAAATACTGCTTGGCTAGCGTAACAAATATTAATCCTCCTTACTTACTATTGCCATTGTAATATAAGTCTTGCTGTCTTAAAATTTGTATCTTAGCACGTGGTGCTTTTCTTACTTAGAGTCGTAGGCGTATATTATATTAGGGCCGCCAAGGCGCTAGTTATAAGCGAGCCAATAGCGATTTTCTATCCTAGGGATAGAAAATCCTAATTGGCTGGTTGGAATTAGGGTCTGCAGATTATTATACTCCTACTCCCTTTTAACCCAACCTTTAACCTATATATATAGAGTGTTTATGTTAATAAACGTTTCTAGAGCCTTGTTTAGGTTTGCCTTTGTTATTATATCTACTAGGTTATCTTGGCCATTAATCTATTAGATCTTAAAGAGTTCTCGCCATTTATAGGATTGCCAAAGTGCCATAATATCAATTATAAGGCGCTTCTCCTTTATGGTACTAAGCTTAACTAAACACTTGTAGAGGGAATATGAGTCAATGCACATAATTATAGGGATAATAGGGAGTTTGAGTTAATCTATAATTATCTTTAGGGTAGTTCTAATTGCAATTACTATGTTAACTCTGCTAACTATTCTATATATCTCTAATACTAGAACGCTTTGGGTAATATACTTGCTCTTAGTTAAACTCTAATGGATAAGATTGCTATAGATTATAAAGTCATTCTCTCTAGTAGATTTATTTGTAATAATAATCTTATATCCTAGCTGGGAGCTAAAATCTTTATTATTTGCTAACGATCTATTAATAAATATAAAGAGCTTAGCGGTAGGAAGATTAATAGGCATATAGAGTAGTCCCCAATCAAGATGGTTTATTTGCTAGGAAAGACGCTTATTTAGGGCAAGGATATTATCCTTAGTTAGTTTCTAGTGTTAAGCAGCAATAAAGAGATTAAATAAAGCCTTAGGTTAATAGATAGAAGTAATATAAGCTCCGCGAGCGCGTTGCTCTATATATCCTTGCTTTAGAGAATTAATGTCAATAATATCAATCTTCTTGCCTTAATCTTTCTAGCGCAAAGCAATAGAATCCTTGTTTAGGGAGAGGATGCATCTATTAAAAAGTAATAGTGTTGTTAAATTAAGCTTTTCCTTTAGCTTTGCTATAAGATTTGCCTTTACTAGCTCATCTTCTTTAAGAGCTAAGAATTGGTCGTCTCCTAAGATAATTATATTATCGGTTTATATGCTAATGATTCCAAATAGAGTTCCTATAGTTATAATAAGAAAGTATAGGTTAAATATAGAAGTAGTTATTAAAAGCTTCTCTTTATAGTGCTTACTGTAGGTAGCCTACTAATAAGTTCCTGCCTCTGTAATTCCATATAATGGCTTAAGTATAACCATAATTGTATCTTTGGGATATTGGTGGCGAATTTGCTCTGGAAAGTATGCTAATATTAAGCGCTAAAGGTGCGTCTCTAATTAGGTATAGGCCTGAGTAATATCTTATAAATAGACCGCCATTTTATTTTTTATTAAGGAGGGAGCTAGTATAAGAATAACCCACTAACTAGCTTGTTAAATTATGGGAAATTATATAAAAATTACCTCCTTACTATTATTATTATAACCTTAAATAACAAGCCTTAATTTCTTAAATAGGGTATTAGTAGCTTTGCCCTTAATCTCATTAACTATTCTTAACTTAAAGATGCGAACTTTATTAAACTTAATAGGGTTATACTTCTTAAATTTAAAGACTTCTCTTGTAATAAGACCGTCAATCTCCTACTTATTAGATGCTTAGAAAGGAGCTCCTAGAGTTATAATACGGCCTTCCTTTTAGAGCTGTTTTGCGAGCTTAAAGTCAGCCTTCTCTTTAGCTGTTATAAAGGCCATTAATAACTTATCTCTACTCTTAATAGCAGTAATAAATTACTCTTTAAAATTAATAAGGTGTTAGCAATTTTGTAATCCCTTTAGGCGACCTCTACCGCGTTATAGTTACGGCATATCTGCTATAATTATATTAGAATTATAGTCGCCTTTTAGAGTACGTTAATTGTAGTTCTCCTCTAGGGTATCCTCTAGGGCATCCTATAAAGGCTTAGAACTGTCGTTTCTATAGTAGGGCTTAATAACAGTTAAGCGGAATTAAATGGGTTTATAGGGCATTTAAAGAGTGTAAGTCTAACTATCAATTATAATAAGTTTATATAGGCCTAACTATCCTCCTTTTTTACGCCATACGTGTACCTTAGATTAGAGTAGTAGATTAAGCGTAGTTAAGGTATTTAGGCCATTTCTTATTTCTAGTATATTGTTAACCTAGCGTGTGGCGTAGAGACGTTGTACCTCTTTTATTACTTTGTGAATAGCCTCCACTCGTTACATAACGGATAGGGATAGTAGAGAATTATTAGTCATTTAAGGGTAGGCGCTAAAGACTAGTAATATAGGTACAAGCCTATTTAGGCTAGCGGAATTATTAACAGCCTTAATAGCTATTTATAAGATAAGCTCTTTACTAGCGCCCTCTAGTTCTAAAGAAATAATCTTATATGCTTATTATAATAGCGTATAATATCGTTCTACTTTTCCAACACTATTATGTGCCTTAATAGGGACTTCCTTAACCTTAATTTCCATTGCCTTCACCTATTGCCGAAACTTTATAAATAAGAAGTTCCTTCCTACGTTATAAATGACTTAATTAGGGGGTCCTAGGTAGATATTAATTTAGTATAATTAAAGAGTATCCTATATATTCCTAGCTAATATATCCTTTAGGAAACATGCGGCTTAGAAGGAGGTTAAGAGGTTAATAACTTAGAGTACTAGCTTGCCGCTAAGATATATAACATCAACGATAATATAGAAGTTAAAGTTATAGTTATCTTTAAGGGTGAACTTAAATCGGCCAGGGAACTTCTGGTTTATTTAGCAGTAATAGTAGTACTTTATAAAATGCTTAATTGCCTTAACCTTAACTTTATGGCCTACTTGCTGAAGAACCCTAAGCAATTAGTAAACAGATAGGTGGCTAAAATAATAGTATAGTTGACGTAGCTCTAACTTGGTTAAGTGGCTTTAAGCAACGCTCTTTTCTAGTTAATAAAGGAGCAACTAGGGGTAACCCTATTTGCGTATAATAGGCACCCAATTATCTCCCTAAATAAGCATATTCTTAAGGTTATTAAGTTTAACGCCTAATTTATCCATATCTCTAATGTAAAATAGAAATGGGGTATTCGCGGGAACAATATAGAAAGTAATATACCCTAAAGGGGTTTTAACCTTAATTATACAAAGAGAGATTGCAGTACCCTTACTAAAACAAATTATATATTGGCCTGCCATTAATTAGTTAATCTAAATAGAGCTATTAAGCTGCTAAAGAGCTTAAACTTAAGGTTCTCCTACTATAGATACTCCTACGGCTCTAGTATCTGGTATAATACTATAGAAGACGTTCACCGAGTATCTATTATTAAAGGAGAATATAAAACTCTCCTTTGGCTTATTAAAGGTGTCTAACTTCATAATAGCATGGAGCGTGGATTAGTTATTAAGAATAGCAACAGTTTGTATACTATCTACCTCACTATACTTAGTAAAGTATTGGTTGGGAGAGTAGTCCTTAATTTCTATATCTATAAAAAGCTGTTTAGCCTTATTAGCCTTACCCCTAAAATCCTCTACGCCTTTATATTAAACTAGGAAGCTTTGGAAGTAGGCTATAGTAACCTTATAATTTCTAACGTTTCTTGTACTCTGGCGAAATTTATTATATGCCTCCTTTTGCTTATTAAGAGAATGCCTAGTTAACTAGCAATTTAGTTTTTTACAAACATAGCACTTCTTCTAGTAATCACTTTAGAATGAACCTCTATAAGGACCTCTACCTTTACCTTATAGTCGTTAATTGTACCCTCTGCCATATTGCCTATTATGGCTACTATATGTTCGATCAGTCCAGTTGTGATTATATTGGTCGGGCGGGTCGATTGAAGTAGGTTAGAGTTAGGCGTTAAATTACTATACTTCTTAAGAGCGTAGAGTGGTGCTAATAGAAGATCTTAATTAAGCATATACTCCTTTATAAGTATTTGCAGGATTAAAGAGAGCAAGGTTATATTCTTTAACGCCTTAGCATGCGCTAATAACTTAATTATATAGGCTAAAATCCTCTTAATATAATTTAGATAAACCACGCTAAATTATTTAAAGTTAATTAAAGAGCTTTTAAAGATAATTAAGCCGAGGGACACCTAGGTTTGTAGCAATAATTCTTAAAAAGGTAGTCTCTCTCTATTCTAATATATACTACTGCTTGTTCTCTTCTGTTTTAAAGTGGCATCTTAACTTATATATTATACGGTTGAAATTATATCCTTTTCCTGCCAAACGATTATAATAGAAGGTACTAGCTTAGCCCTTAAGCATAACGGAATAGGCGTTATAGTATTTATCAAACTCTATTCCTACCTTCTAGCAATAGTTATAGAAGATACGTAGTTTCAAATTAAGAATATTATATAATTCCCTACTAAACTTCTTCTCCTAATCCGAATAGAGCTTCGCAAGCTCTGTAAGCAATTTTAAACTGCCTCCGATTTGAGATTAAGATGGAGGAGGTGGGAGTTGCATTATAGGCTGCAGTAGGGACGTAGGTCTAGTTAGTAGGGCCTAAAGGCTATTAAATCGCGAAGTAGGGGGATCTTGTACTTGCTAAAGGGCAGTAGTCGAAGTTGCGGGTTGAATTGGTTAATATAGGGGAGTTAAAGACGGAGGTAGAAGCGTCTCTAATAGTATATTACTTGGGTTCTATCGTGAATTAAGCTTCCTTATAGTGCGTAATTGGTGCTCAATCTCTTATGGAGTCTATTCGTGCTCTTCTTTTACGTTAATAACTTGCTCCTAAATATTATCTCTAATAGCACCCCCATCTATAGGTACGAACACTCCATTCTCCTATAGGAAGTTATAGAAGTCCTATATAATATCCTTGTTCGTAGGAGCCTATGTTTCCTTTATCCATCCAACAAAGTCCTTCTTTATATAGTACCATAGCATGGTGTCGTTGTATTCGCTGTCTTTATAGTGTGCTATATAGTGTAATAAGAATCTGTTTAAGTCTTATTAATTAACATCTTTAGGATTAATTATGGCGGTTTTCTATATCTCTAGGTTAATGTCGTCCTTATACTTCTTTAGGTAGGTTAACGCCATAATAGCTATTATTAAAGATTATTTAACGCGTTTTAATAAAAATTAAGGGAAATAAAGGTTGTTTAACATGTAGTTAGGTAGTAATTATGATCCTATGGTCTATAAAGGTACACCGAAGGTATTAAGATGGTTGTTTTAACGCGTTTTGGACGTTAACTTAGGACCCTAGGTTTAGTAACACTTCTAACCTAAAGTACTTAACTAAATCTTTGTAAACGTGGTTGTTCTACGTAATAAACGTAACTTGGTATCTCCTAGTACTTAGTAATACTTCTATTACTAGTTTTCCGTAAGTCTAAGGTAGCATAGTATCGCCAGGATTCATTCTATATGAGCGCATATAGCACCCCTATATAAGACTGTCTCTTCTATTCAAAAACCTAGCTGCTTTATAGTTAACTGTGTATTTAACCACTGATTAGTATTGGTCACACAGGGTAACTCACCAATAACGGCTACTCAAGTAGGTTATAGTGATGTTGGTTAAAAGCTTAATATGTTTAGAATAAGGAAGGGCGAGGAGCTTAAGACTCCTCGCCACGCTAGTACCGCGGCGTTATATAACAACCGCTTGCCTTATTTTTAACAAAGGGTAACCTAATCTAGCTAACTTAAGAACGCCAAGCTTAAAACCTAAGGCTTATTATAGCAAAGCCTATGGACCTCACTAGTTCCCACGGAAAGTGTTAGTAACTCAGTCAATTAAGGCATAAGCACAAGAAGAAGGACGCGCAAGCCTATATAATTGGATTGTCTATAAACGAGGATCCAAAGCTAGAGAAAGGAAAGAGAAGAATAGCAGCGCCGCTTGATATTTATACGGTCCTCAAGTCACGTGACTTGCGTCTACTATAATCCACATCTTGTGACGGTGCTGGGGCAACGCCACCTGCTATACTTAGTGGACCCTAACTCCTGCCAACTAATCAGGATTTTCCATCCCCGGGATGGAAAATCGCCATTGGCTCGCTTACTACTAGCGCCTTAGTAACCCCTTTATATCTTGCCAGTCTCTAACAGACTTCTTCTTCTCCTTAGCTTAGTATTCTTGTATGGTAGCAATCTATAAGCTTTGGTTTAGAAGCATTTGTATAAGCCCGTTATATTATACTAAGCTCTCCCTATATTGCCTGGGAAGGCCTTAATAATATCCCACCTTAAAAAGACCTTTGTCTGCAACGACGCGTTAACGCGTTATACTCAGACATTAAAAAACCCACACTACTACGCCTGAGAAGGCCCTGACAATATCCTACTTTATAGGCCAGACTGTACTTGACCTGCACCTATAAAAGAACCCTGGAATTAAAACCGAATTATATAATTCCGACGAACCTTAGGAAGCTAATAATGGCACCTAAAGCGAGCTTATTTAAAAGACCTGCCTCTACCCAAGAGGAATATGAGGTCCAGTTAGGATTAGAAATTAAAGATAATGACAATATTACAGGTGTATATAAGCAGATTCGTGCCCTTGCAGCTAATTAAAAGGTCGATCGTCTTTAAGCCTAAAGTATATAAGAGACTCTAAAGGAGATCCTAGAAAGCCTTACTGCCTTATAAAATAGCCCAGCCTCCCCTTTATAAAGCCTTAGTTAACCCATTCGCTCTACCAAATGCGATACACTAGAGAGTACGGATATAATAACAAAGTAATTAAAGTCCGTTAAGCTCCCTAACCCCCTACTATTATTGGACGGCGTAGACCCGACCTTTAAGAACTAGAGAATCTAGGTGCAAGGAAAGCTTCATATCAACCACAACTATTTCCCCTCTAAAGAAGCTAAAATGCTCTACCTCTTTAGTCAAACTATTAGGGACGCCTAGCAACACCTTTAGGCCAAGTTCGAGGATAAATCACCTGTTCGGTTTATATCTATTAATAAGATAATATAGCACCTGGCTACTATCTATGTCAATCTAAATAAAGTACGGGATGCCTATTATAACTATAATCGCCTAATAATAAAATCAAACCAATCCTTTACTAAGTTCTAGACTTAATTCTTACACCTAGCAGGCAAAGGCTAGGTCCCCCCTAAGAACTATTATTTAGACCTATATAACAAGCTAACGGTCCAACTATAAGAGAAGATTACGGTAGCCTTAGACAATTTACCAACTTACTAAAGACTCGCAGCCTAATGTTTATTGCTAGATTCAGAACTAAAACGAATTAATACTCGCTCTGATCAACCAAAGAGGTCCTATAGCGACCGCAACCTATCCGCTACACTAACGGGAGCTGGCGTCGGAAGACAAACCATAACCGCCCTTATACTAAAAGCGGTTACGACTGCCTACTAGTGAACCTTGCCTAACCTGCTACGTACTATACCTTTAACCAATGCTTATCGCAACACCCTAATTGACCCTGCCACGGTCACGTGCTTTAATTGTGGAAAGGATAGTTACTTTACCACATCCTACCTAGAGCTAAAGGATACGGGTAATATTAAGGAGATAAAGGAAGAAGAAACGCCTAATAAGTTAGGAAAAGAAGAACCCTAGGGAAAGACTCCCCCCTAGGGTATCCTATTGATCTTAAAGAGATTGATCTAAGTCAGCTAATAGGTGGAAAACACTTTATAGTTCCATATACAGTATCTTGAAATGGATATAGAGTTAATATAACTGCCCTTATTAACACTAGAGCAAATGGCTTTGCCTTTATAAATACTGCTTATACAAATAACGTTGCTAAGTTCTTAAATATAAATGCTACCCGACTAGAGAAGCCTGTTTAAGTAAAAGGCTATAACGGCTAAGCTGGTAAGCCGGTTACCTATATCTTAAAGCTATATATTGCTATTAATGGATAACGCTAGTTCGGCATCCCTTTTTGTATCCTAGACCTAGGGTCCCATAACATAATCCTTAGCTAAAAATAGATGTCCTACTTTAATATTTAGCTAAACGTTTAATAAAGACAGTTTATCTAGCTAGAGAGTAGACCAAAGTTACCCTCCTTTATTAGAGAGATCCGTACTAACCATAAGATATTAGCTGCGAAGGCCAATCCTACCTACTAGTAGGATATTAGGGACCGCGACCTAGCTTTCGCTTAAAAAGATGCCTATTGCAAGGCTAGTAAGAAATCTGTACCAATAAGGATACTCCCTCAAAGGACTACAGTTAAGGAGGACTCTACTTACGGAAGTAGAATGGACAGTAATATAGATAACTTCTAAATTACAGAGATCCGGCTAATAGGGAAGAGGACATACTAATAGGACTTAGAGGATAACCTTTAGAAGATACAATAAGAGCTAAAAGGAGTAAAGATAACGCCAATACGCCAAAAGCCCCCAAGGCCGCGGACACCCCTACTACCATATAACCCCCCTATAGTAGATATCGCGGCAATTAGCGCTATAGGTTTCCACTTTAATATATATTAAAAGGATAATAAGGTCTTTACAACCAGCTTATACAAAATCAACCGGATTATTAATGAGAAGGAAGAAGGGCCAGTAGAGGAAACTAATAAGGAGTTAGTTAAGCGCCTCCTCCCTACATACCTCTTAGACCATAGAGACGCGTTCTTAAAAGCAGCCTTAGATATACTGCCCCCCTACTAAACCTATAATTATAAGATTTAACTAGAGGCCAATAACTCTCTAGGCTACAGCCCCCTTTACTAGTAAACTATAAAGGAACTAAAAGTAACTAAGTAGTACTTAATCGATAACCTCTATAAGGGGTTTATTAAGCCAAGTTAGGCCCCTTTTGCTTCCCCTATCCTCTTTATAAAGAAACCTAATAAAGGCCTCCGCTTCTATATCGACTATTAAAAACTAAACGCCATTACTTAAAAAGATCGTTACCCTCTCCCCCTAATTAACGAGACCCTTATATATCTAAGCTGAGCCAAAATCTTTACTAAGCTTAATGTCCGCCAAGCTTTTTACTAAATTAGGATGGACCCTGCATTAAAGGATCTAATAACGTTTTATACCCACTATAGTTCTTATAAATATAAAGTTCTTTCTTTTGGACTAATAAATGGGCTAGCCACGTACTAATGGTACATAAATGATGTTCTTTTTGACTACCTTAATAAATTCTGTACAGTATACCTAGACAATATTCTTATATACTTGGACAATAAACTTAAGCACCAAGTTCACGTTAAAAAGGTCCTAGAGAGGCTGCGGAATATAGGCCTATAAGTTAACATTAAAAAATGTGAATTTGGAGTAAAACAAATAAAGTACCTTAGGTTTATCGTTAGTACAGAAGGAATTAAAGTTAACCCTAAAAAGGTTAAGGCAATATACAACTAGAAACCCCCTTATACTATAAAAGGTATCTAGTTCTTTCTAGGCTTCTGTAACTTCTACTATTAGTTTATCTATAACTATAGGGTTATAGCTAAGCCTCTTATATAACTAACGAAGAATAATACGCCTTTTGTTTTTAATAATAACTATATAGAAGCTTTTAAGGAGTTAAAGGACCAACTTACCTCCTCCCTAATTCTTTGTTACTATGACCCAGACCTTAAATTAATACTAGAAACGGACGCCTCTAATAAAGTAGTAGCGGGAGTTCTCTTATAGTTATACCTAAATAGCGAGTGGTACCCTATAGCGTTTTTCTTAAAGACAATGGCCCCAGCCAAGTGTAACTACGAGGTACACAATAAGGAAATGCTAGCTATTATACAATTATTGTCCCAGTGGCGCGCAGAGCTTAGAAGTATAGACTCTTGGATTAAAATCTATACTAATTATAAAGCCCTTAAGTATTTTATGACAACAAAGCAGCTTACCAGTTAATAGGCTAGGTGGGCTAAAATACTCTCCCAATTCTTCTTTACAATTATGTACTACCCTAGTAGGCAAAATTCTAAAGCTAATGCCCTTACCCGGAGAGAACAGGACGTGGAACTATAGGATAAGCTAAAGGCTTAGTACTGGACACATGCCCTCCTCTGTCCCAAACAGCTTAACCTATATATCCTTAAGGAACTAAACTCTAAATAGAATAAGCTGGCGCCTATAGAAGGAGAGATCCTAGATAAACTAATAGGACTAATTAACCGTATTCTAATTGTAAACCGCACAGCTGAATCCCTAAAAGCCCTCCGCGACTAAGCTACGGAAGGCGACCCTAATTTGGAAATAGAAGACGGACTGCTCTTATACTAAGAACGGCTTATAGTTCCAGATGTTAATAACCTATAAATAGAGCTAATCCGTAAAGCCTATTATTAAGTCTCTATAGCGCACCCTAGTTAAGACAAGACCCACTAACTACTAGCGCCTCGCTACTACTAATAAGGACTCCTGTCTGATATAGAACGGTTTATCAGGAATTATTATGCTTATAAATAGGCAGATACCCCCAGGGATTAAACCCCTAGATGGTTATAACTACTGCCAGTTCCTAAACGCCCTTGGCAGCATGTTATAATGGACTTTAAATTATTCCTAAAGGATAAATATGGCTACGATATAGCCTTTGTGGCAGTTAACTAACTAAGCAAGCAAGCTATTTCCCTCCCCTACTTCAAGACTACAACCGTAAAAGATATGGCCCGTATATATATTGACAACATTTACCGGATCTATGGCGCTTCTAAGTTAATTGTCTCTAACCGTAGACCTTAATTTATATTGGACTTCTAGGATGAATTCTGCTGTATCCTTGGGATTAAGATTAAGCTCTCTACTATATTCTACCCTTAGACTAACGGCCAAACTAAGATTATAAACTAGTACCTCAACCAACGACTTCGCCCCTTTGTTAATTACTATTAGGACAACTAGTTGGAACTACTACCTATAATAGACTACGCACAGCTCACGCTCCCTTATAATAGTATAGGAATGTTGCCATTTAAGTTAATCTATGGATATAAGCCACGAACATTCTTTGATTGGGATAGACCTATAGGACCTATAACGGCCTATAAACGCCTTAGCTACGAAGAGGCCCAGATATTTGCTAAGAGAATATATGGAGCCTAGGAGACTGCCCAAGTAATTATAAAAAAAGCACAAGAGAAAAAAGAGGCCGACGTAAACCAATATTGTCGTAAGGTAGACTTCTACGTAGGAGATAAGGTATAGGTGTTAATAAAGAACTGGAAGACCTAGAGGCCGAGCCACAAGCTAGACCACTAAATAGCTGGCCCCTATAAGATCCCTAAGAAGGTAGGGCACTCTTTTAAGGTTAAGCTACTAGAGTTAATGAAGATCCACCCTATCTTCTCTCCAGACCAACTATGGAAGGCCGCGGACGACCCATTGCCTGGATAGTACAACGACCCCCTACCGCCAATTCAGATTGCAGAGGATGAGGAATAGGAAGTTAAAGAGATCTTAGTAGTTAAGAAAGACCGCGGTACCCTAAAATACTGTGTGAGCTAGGTAGGTCACGACGAAGATCTAGAATAGTACCCTGTATTTGATTTTAAGTACTCTCCCTATAAGCTATAGGACTTCTACCTAGCCTACCCTAACCTCCCTGGACCACTATACTAATTAGAAAGCTGGATTAAATGCTAGGAAGAAGGGGTAGATAACTATAACAATTTAGATAATAATAAGGAGCTCGGACAACGCCTAAGGGCAGGCTTTTTTGGGAGGGGGGGGTAATGTGACGGTGCTGGGGTAACGCTACCTGCTATACTTAGTGGACCCTAACTCCTACTAACCAATCAGGATTTTCCATCCCCGGGATGGAAAATCGCCATTGGCTCGCTTACTACTAGCGCCTTGGCGACCCCTTTATATCTTGCTAGTCTCTGACAGACTTCTTCTTCTCCTTAGCTTAGTATTCTTATATAGTAGCAATCTACAAGCTTTGGTTTAGAAGCATTTGTATAAGCCCGTTATATATCTACCAAGATCCACCGTTTTTTACTAGCGCCGTAACATTACCCCCCCCTCCGAAAAAGCCTGCCCTTAGGCTTTATATGTCCGTATTATATCCATAGGGTATTCTTATCTTTATGCTTAATAGGCAGCCTATTGTCTTTGCTATACCAGCACTCTATCTACTCGTTAAGGTACTTCGGGGGTCCGGGTTCGTTAGGGTATTAATTATAGAATTCTTTAAGCTTCTAGGGGCAGCCTATAAAGTTCCAGGCGGGGTACCAGGTTAGGTCTAGATTATAGCCTTTCTATTAAATACGGTATCGTAGCGTTCCTTATACTAGTTTATAGGCTAGTATTTTATTAACTTCCCATTCGTTGTCGCCATTAACTTAAATTGGCAGGGGAGGCTTATTCTTTTATCTAGGTAGTAGGTTATTTGCAGCCTTCTATAGCTTATCCGGCAAAAAAACAGGGTAAACCTTAATTAAGTCTAGGAGCTTAACCTTATACAAGTTGCCTTTTTTATTAAAAATCTTATATAGTCCTGCCATCTTATAGTCTAGCTTGCGGCTAGGCCATTCTATCTTTTAGTTCTTTGTTATAACCCAGACCCTATTATCCACGGTAAAGTTAGGCTCGCGCCTATGCTTATTTGCCTACTGTTCTATTAATTTCTAGGCCTTTTCTAGGTTCTTATAGGCTACCGTCCAGGCTTCTTCTAGGCGTTTAGCATATTGCTAGGCTTCCTTATAAGATAGTTTTTCGCGTACAGTCTGTGGGCCTTCTGGTCTATTCCAGTTAAAGCTAGTATAGGGTAAATATCCTATTTCTAGCTAGATAGGTGCAAACCCTATAGAGTTATAGGATAGGGTTGCCTGGGCGTAGTCTATTAGGGGTAGTAGTTCGCTCTAGTTATCCTAAAAGTAGTTAACAAAGGGCCAGAGTCTCTAGTTTAGGTATTAATTTATAATCTCTGTCTAACCGTCTGTCTGGGGGTGGTATACTATAGAAAGCTTTAGCTTAATGCCAAGGATCTAAGTAAACTCATTCCAGAAGGCCGATATAAACTGTGGCCTGTAGTCGGATATAATAGTATCTGGTGGTCCGTAAATTCAGTAGATATAATGGATATATAGTTAGGCTACCTCCTTAGCATCAATATCCTTATAACAGGGGATTAAGAACAGGCGCTTGCCAAAACAGTTAACTAGGATTATTACTATATTATATCCGTCACGGTCTGTAGGCAGCTTGTAAAAGTCTATAAAGATATACTACTAGGGGCGTTCTGGTATCGGGAGTGGCTTTAATAGTCCTAGGGTCTTGTCTCGCGGAATTATAGACCTATGGCAGTCGTTGCAGTTCCGTATATAGCGGTCAATGTCCATAACCATTCCGGGCCAGTAATATCGGTTACCAATAATTTTGCGGGTCTTATTCTTTCTAGGGTGGGCCGTAGAGACCTAGGTATATGCTTTAGTAATAAGCCAAGTCTATAAGTTCTATTTCTCTGCTACTACTAGCTGTTCCTAATACTTAAGTAATCTGTTTTCAAGGGACTAGGGGCTAGTAACATTCTTTACCTTCTTACGGTACTCCTATAGAGAAGAGGCTATACGGTTTATCTACAGTAATTTGTTAATAAGGTTAAATCCTAAGAGGTTAATAGGATATATCTCAGCGTCTAAGGAGTCTATACTTAGTTCTGCCTGTATCTAGGGGTTAAGGTGCTCTGGTTATAGTAGTATCTGGGTCTGTAATAAGATCTTTATAGCTATCTAGTTACCTAGGTCCTGTTTACACCTTATAAGAGCATCTGCACGGTTCGTAGCGTCTGGTCTATATATAATTAAGAAGTTAAACTAAGATAGGATATCCGCCTAGCGTACCTATTAGGCCGTAAGAGCCTTAGTTATTATAAAGTATTCTAAGGCCTTATAATCTAAAACTACCTTAATAGGCTCAGGGGTCCCCTCTAGCTGCGCACACCAGTGCTAAAAGCTAGAGATAATAGCCAGCATTTCTTTATTATAGATGTGGTAGTTTAGCTCGGCATCTATTATAGTCTTTAAATAGTATGCAACGGGGTGCTATTCTCCGTCCAGTTGCTTCTGGGAAAAAACACTGGCTATCGCGCCGTCTAAGGCATCCGTTTTTAGCATTAAGGGCCATTCTGGGTCAAAGTGGGCAAGTAAAGGAGCTAATACCAGCCGTTTTTTAAGCTTATTAAAGGCCTGCATACATATAGCGTCAAAGTGAAAGGGCTGGTCTTTCCTAGTAAGGCGGTTAAGAGGCTAGGCGATCCTACTATAGTTCTTAATAAAACGTTAGTAGAAGTTACAGAAACCTAAAAATAATTATACCCCCTTTACGGTCCATAGGGGTGTCCACTAGTCAATTACGGCCGTTTTCTCCAGGTTGGCCTTAATTCCGTCCATACTAACAATAAACCCTAGGTACTTTATACGCTTAACACTAAATTCCAACTTCTTAATATTGGCCTGGAGACCAGCCTCGCGGAGCTATTATAGGACTTTATAGACGTGCTCCTTGTGTTCTAGCTCGTTCTTAGAGTAAATTATAATATTATCTAGGTAGGCCGTACAGAAGTCGTTAAGGTAGTTAAAAAGTACATCGTTTATATACCGCTAGTACGTAGCTAGTCTGTTAGTTAGTCCAAAAGGGAGTACCTTGTATTTGTATATTCCGTAACAGGTCTAAAATATAGTAAGATCTATAGATCTAGGGTCTATTCTAATTTAGTAAAAGGCCTAGCGGATATTAAGCTTTGTAAAAACCTTAGCTCTACTTATTCGGGCCAGTGTCTTATTAAGTAGGGGTAGTAGATAGCGGTCCTTATAGGTTATATTATTTAGCTTATAGTAGTTAATACAAAAACAAAGTCCTCTGTTTAGCTTTTTAATAAAGAGAATTAGTGAGGCGAAAGGGACTTAACTGCTAGGCTTAATAAAGCCCTTATCCAGGTTCTTAATAAGATATTGCTTTATAGCCTATAATTTGGCAGTAAATTGCTAACGAAGGGGGCTATAGCTAAGGGTGTTTTCCTTATCTGGCTCAATCTCAATCTTGTAGTTATATAGTCAGTAAGGCGGAAGCATATTAGATACTGCCTTTGAGAATACGTCCTTGAATTTCTGGTGTTAATGGGGTAGTTTCTGTTCTATTAGCTCCTTATCTATAAGCTCGCCTTCCTGTCCGCTAAGCTCGCTTTCCTTTTCCTTAATTATTCAATCAATTTCATATAAGCTAGTAGTAAAGGCAACGGTATTAGGTTAAACCAAGTTCTAATAGAATCCTACGGCACCAATACAGCAGATATTAACTAGGGGAAGGTCTATAGGTTTCTTTACAGACTTTTATCGGGCCGTATTTTGTGGTATAGGGTTTATAGTCTTCCTTAGCTTATGTCCTATTTTCCATAAGTTATCCTTCCAGTCTATTAGTTTAGTATAGCGTCTAGTATTCCTGGCCTTCCTTTATAGCTATATAGGGCCTAAGTTCTCTATAGGGGACTTAACTAGGTTACTACTAATTTCCTAGGTCTCTAGTACGGGTGGCGTAATATAGGTAGTCTAGGGGCGGCGTAGTATATAAATCTGTTGTAGATTAAGCTGTACGTCCTTCTTAAAGGCCTGGTCTCTACGCATAGTATTGGCTTAGTAGATGGTATTAATCTAGGGCCGTATAAGGTTCTCCATTATAATACTAATTTCTTTTATAAAGGAAGGGGTTAGGGGTAGGGATTTAGGCCAGAGGAGCTGTCTATTCTATATATTAAGCTGTAAGCCTAAATAGGCTAGCCATTTTCTTCCTAAGATTATATCATGGCTTCCTAGGTCTGTAATAAGAAAGGGGATATTATACTACCTTTGTCCGTTAACACGGAGGTAGATCTGTAAGATAGTTGTAATAGGTGACCCTATTCTTCCGTTATACCCGCGAATAGGAACTAGTTTAGGTAGTTCCTTAAGGGGCGCATTTAAAAATTTAGCCAGCTTTATAGCGCACTAAGTGTCTATTAAGGCAAAGGCATTTGCTCCAGAGTTAGCTAAAGCAGAGGTTAAAACTTAATATCTATTACGAAATAAAGTATAAGGGATAGTATAGCTTCTTCTACCAACTAGCTAACCTAGATTAATATATGATATATTAATCCCTTTTAACCCTAGAGAGGAGTCTTCCTTTAGGGTTCCTCTTTTTCTAACTCCGCGCTGTCCTTCTATATTAATAGAACCTTATCCGTTTTTGCCTTTATCGGGCAGTCCTTAGCAAAGTGGTCCTTCTGGCCGTATAAAAAGCAAGCCCCTTAATTGCTAAGGGCCTATCTATAGGGGTTACTATACGTAGGCCGAGCATGCGCTGGACCCGCGGTAGGGCTAGCTGCGTGGCTAGCTGCTAAATTAATGGCAGGCTATACGGCTGGTGCCGTAGGAGTTGCTAATTATGCTAGGGCACTATAGGCCGTTCTTATAGCGCTTATGGTCTAGTTTAAAGAGTTTTTAGCTTTGTACCGCTTAGCTTATGCCTTAATTCGACAGAGGCCTTAATTAATAGCCAGGTAGTAGTCTATAAGTACCTTTAGTGTCTGTACAGTAGTAAAAACTGGCAGTACGGCACGCTATAGGTCTAGGGTGAGCTTATTAAAGAGGTCTAGTATTAGGTCTTTATAGGGAATTTAGGCTTAGCCGGCTAGGTACAGAAAGCGGGTCTAGAAGGCCAAAAAGGTCTCTATCGTTTTCATATTAAGGGCTTTATAATTAAGGCGGGCGTTTTGTATCTTAAAGGGGTCCTTATAAATAGAAGATAGGTGGTTAATTATCTCTTCTCTAGAGAGGAAGGGGTCTGCTAAGTCCTAGGCATATCGCGGACGTAGATACGTCTATACGTCCCTACCGGTACGGCCGAAGACATAGGCCATTTTAGCTCAAGCAGTAGGGAAGTAGTTTGCATTAACTTTAAGCTTATCTTGCAGTTAAAGCTTCCAATTGTTAAACGTAGGGTTAGTTCTATCTATAAGCAATAGGGGGTCCGCGACCTTTGCGGACCGCAACAATGCTAATACTGTACGTTGGGCTAGGGCCTTAAGGACTATAGTAAGTCTATAGGTGTCTAATAACTCCTTACTAGGTATAGGGGTGTCTCTGGTTTTAAGCAGCTCTTAAAGCCGTTTAATTTTAGTATTGGCTGCTATAAGTTCTTCCTAGGGGGTCAAGACGGCGACTATTTCACTATTAGAGGTATTTACGGGTCCTACAGCGGCTTTGCCAGCTACTATATTTCTTGGCATGGCGGTAGGGGTATTGGGTAATTTCCAGTGTTTGTTTATTTTCTGGGGGTTCTGGTCTGTGCGTGTCCTATTCTTAGGTTTCGCATTCTGTTTATATTCTTTTGGTTCTATTCTGTCCTTAGGGTCCTGTTCTGTTCTGTTAGTGTCCTTTGGGTCCTTTTCTATGTCCTTGTCCTGTTCGTAGTTTGTAAATATTTTTGAGTTCCTTCTCAGGAAAGAAGAGTAGTGATGAGCTTTGAATAATATTAGCAACTTAGTCAATCGAGGCACGAGCATGGGAAGAAGGACGCGCAAGCCTGTATAATTAGATTGTCTATAAACGAGGATCCAAAGCTAGAGAAAGGAAGGAGAAGAATAGCAGCGCCGCTCGATATTTATGCGGTCCTCGAGTCACGTGACTCGCGTCTACCATAATCCACGTCTGCCAAGATCCACCGTTTTCTACCAGCGCCGTAACAGAAAGACCCGTAAGACCGTAAACATAAAGGACTAATACGTTGCATAGCGTGCAAGAGGCGCCTATATTGCTATAGTCTGTCAACCTAAATCTGCCTATAATTTATCCTTTGCGGCCTAGGTAACAGATCCGCAAGAGGAAAATATTAAGCAGCTTAATAAGCGTATTTAGTAGCAAATTAATAATGTAATAAGAGGACTTACTTATATACCACTAGACCTAAATTCCCTTAGTATACTAGTATTTACGGACGCCTCCTTCGCTAATAACAGAGACCTATTATCACAAATTGGCTTTGTAATTGTACTTACGGACCATAATCAGGACGTAAATATACTATATTAGTCTTTAATTAAATGCAAACAAGTAACCCGCAGTGTACTAGCTTTTGAACTATATATACTAGCCCATAGCTTTAATATAGCAGCTGCAATTAAATTAACAATCTAGAAGATCCTATAATTGGAGCAGTTACCCCTAGTTTTATATACTAATTTAAAGTCCCTCTACGACTGCCTAGTCAAACTAGGTACGATATAAGAGAAAAGGCTTATAGTCGACCTAATATGCTTACGTCAGGCCTACGAACGACGTGAGATTACAAAGGTTAAATAGATCAGCAGCGGAGACAACCCAGCGGACGCTATAACTAAGGCAAAGCCGTGCCAAGCTCTTAAAACCCTAATTAACACAAATAAGCTCAATCTAAAGGTTACAGAATGGGTGGAACGAGACTAACGGAGCACTTATGGTTCATTTACGGCCCGTTGGAAGGCCGTACGGTTCATCTACAGCCCGTTAGAAGGCCGTACGGTTTATTCTACGGACCGTAAGCAGGACTTACGGCCAACTTAGAGCACCGTTTGGAAGGCAGCCTAAAAGGCACCTCGGGAGGGATTTCCTATGTATTTCTTTTGTGTTCTACGGTTCTATTAAAGCAATTACAGGGGCTATATACAAGTGGGTCTATTTTCAAGTGCCGCCAGTATATGATTACAGCACGTGGTATACCAGACGCGTAGTTACGCGTTTAGTGCACCAACCACTTATATGCTGACTAATTAGGGGGGAGGCGCGTCAGTATATAGACTATGTAGTCTACCTTAATAGAATTGACAGTCACCACCATCCAAACGAGCATATAATACTATACGTATTTCGTGCCCCTGGATATAACTCACCTTATATTATTAAGTTGATACAAACAACCTTAAATATATTTCCCTATTTATAACACCCCTAAAGCAATATAAGATAATACTTAGATATAGATGGCTAAAATAGCACAACCCTTTAATTAGCTGGGTTAAAGAAATACTAAAATTCCATATAACCTACTGCTTAAGTTATTGTTTAAAACACTACCTGCCCTATAAATATATATAAGACTATTTGAATTTAATATAATACAAATTGCCCTTACTACAAACCTTGAACCAATATAATAAAACTATAACTGCTAATCGCAGTAAAGAATATAAAGATGATATATTAAAACCCCTTGAAATTTGTATAATATAAGCCGCATCTTTTATTTTATTAGTAAGAAAACAAGACTATAAAATCTTTGCTGTAACAATAAAAGACATTAAGAAGGCGCTAGAACCAAAGTAGTATATTAACCCTTAACCTCTTGTACCTAAGGAGTACTATAATCTAATTAATAAGTTTGAAAAACAATTCGCAGACCAGCTGCCCCCGTATTAGGATGAACATAATTTCAAGATAAAACTTGAACCTGGTATAACACTAAAGTTCGGTCCGCTATACGGTATGTTATAAAAAGAACTACTTGTGATGTAATAATACCTTAATAAGTATCTAGAAAAAGGATTTATTTGCCCTAGTTAATCTCTATTTGCCTTACCTATATTATTTATTAAAAAGCCAGGAGGAGGCTTAAGATTCTGTATTAATTACTAAGCCCTAAACGCAATTACAATTTAAAATTAATATCTAATCCCCTTAATCTAAGAGACGCTTGACTGCCTAGTAAAGGCATAATATTTTATAAAGCTTAATATAGTTGCTGCCTTTAATTGAATTTGCATTTAAGAAGGAGATAAGAAGTATATAGCCTTTTATATATAATAGGGGCTCTTTAAATACCTAGTAATGCTATTTAGTGTAAAGAACGGTCCCGGTACGTTTTAGTAATACATTAATAATACGCTCTATAAATTCCTTAATGTATTTATTACCGTATATATTAATAATATCCTAATTTACTTATCTTTGCTTTCTAAGCATTAAAAACACATCTAAATGGTCCTTAAACGTTTGCAAGATATAGGTTTATAATATGATATTAAGAAATACAAGTTCTACGTGTCTAAAGTTACATACCTAGGCCTAATTATATCCTATAACGGAATTAAAATGGACCCTAAAAAGGTTGCTGCAATTATAAACTAGGGAAGCCCTAGTAACGTATAAGACATTTAAGGATTCCTAGGATTTACAAATTTCTATTACCAATTTATTAACCAGTTCTTAAAAATTGCCTAACTATTAGTAAACCTAATAAGAAAGAATGTGAAATTTAAATGGACTGCTAGATATAAATAAGCTTTTAATAACTTAAAGTAACACTTTATAAACGCTCTAATTCTTACCCACTTTAATCCTAACCTTAAATGTGTTGTTAAAATGGACTTGTCTAATTATACCCTAGGGGGAGTGTTATTGCAATATAATAAGAACGGTGAGCTGCGTCTAGTAGCCTTTCTCTCTTAAAAGCTCGCCCCTACCGAATTAAACTACGAGATATATAATAAGGAACTACTTGTAATTGTTAGATACTTTAAACAATAGCGCCTAGAACTTAAAGGATTATTGTTTCTAATACGCGTGTTAATGGATTATAAAAACCTATAGTACTTTATAACTATAAAGCAGTTAACGTAGCGCTAAATTTATTAGGCTAAATACCTCTTATAATTTAACTTTAAGATTATATATTAACTAGGCAAACTTAATTAGAAGCCTAATATATTAATATAATAATTATAAGACTTACCTACAAACGCCTTAGACAAACGGATTATAAATTAATTATAGATCTTATTGCCCCCTAAACGTTTTAAGAAACTACATTCTATATTTCTAGATATGGAACTTAACAGAAACAAATTAGAAATTAATAAATAGGAAATAGAAATTAATAAGCTAATAGAATATAAATATAAGAATAATATATGGATAGCAGATATAATAAAAGCGATTTAAACAGGAAAATAATAGTATAAAGATATTACACTCGCCAAATGTAAAATTTGTAATAATTAACTATACTATTAATAGAAGATGGCAGTTCCGAATTCCGAACCCTTATAATTTAAGATACTTAAATTTATACACAATTCCCCTATAGTAGGACATTCTAGCTATATAAAGACTTATAAGATTATCTAATAAGCATATTACTAGCCTATAATGCACGACTATGTATAAAAATACGTTTAAGTATATAGAATGTGCATATATAGAAAGACCTCTTATATAAAAAAGCAAGGAGTACTTTAACCACTACCAGTTCTAATGCAAAGATGGCATAACATCTTAATTAACTTTATAGTTGACTTGCCTAGCAGTAACGGGTTTATAAACATTATAGTAGTAGTTAACCATCTTATAAAAATGCGATATATGATTCCTATAGACTCAATTAATATAATATTAGTAGCCAAATGTTTCATTAAGCACATCTTTAAGCTATACAGACTTCCTAATACAATTATATCCGACCGTAGAAGCTAGTTCGTTTTAGACTTCTAGCAAGCTTTATATAAATAATTAAGCATTTAAACATGACTTTTAACTATATTTTATTTGGAGATAAATGGCCAAACTAAAATTATAAACGCGATTATGGAATAATACTTATAAATATACTACTCCTACCTACAAGACAACTAGGAAAAATGGCTACCTTTAGCTGAGTTTACTGTAAATAACACAATAAATATATTAATAGATGTAATGCTGTTCTACGCAACCTACAGATAAAACCCTTAACTTAGATTTAAACTATAACCTAAAATTAACATAATAGGACCCATGATTAAATAGATCTAGTTAATTAATATATATAACATTGCTAATTAAATAAAGCAGTTAACGGAACTATTATAAAGTAAATTAATATACGCTTAAATATTATAGGAATAGTATATAAATAAAGGACGAGCTCCTATATAGGACTTTAAGGAAGGTAATATAGCCTACCTAAATACACAAAACCTAAAGACTTAACGGCCCTTAAAGAAACTTAATTAGAAGTTTATAGGCCTATACCAAATTAAGAAAAAACTAAGCCCATATACCTATAAGCTTAAACTGCCAACTAAAATAAAAATATACCTAATATTTTATATAAGCTTGTTATAACCTTTAAAAGATAATCCTATAACTTATAAAGTGCCGCCACCACCTCCTATAATTGTTAATAATGGTAATAGTTCTTACTTTATTAACTTAATTAATAATATATAATAGAAAACATAATCTAAATAATTTAAACTTTTTGTTAAGTGGGAAGGATATAAAATATAAACCTGGGAAACCTATAAACAGATTAAGGCCAACGCGCCTTCTCTAGTAAAAGAATTCTATAAAGACTATCCTTTGTGGCCTGCTTTAGCTAAATAGATATAATATAAAGGTAAACAACTGCCACCTAACACAAAGACATAAAACACAATAGTAGGAAACTCGAAATTAAAAAGAACTTAAAATATATTACAACGCTTATAATATAATAAGTTATAAATTCTTAACTAATTTAAATTGTTTTAGACCTTTAGCTAAAAAGGGGGGGAATATAACAGGACTAGCCCAGTTATAGTAGGAATGTCTTAGTAAAACACTTAACAGATAAATTCTAATGCTTTAATTAAATTCTGCCAAGTTCTACCAAAGTTAATTAAATTCCGCCAAATTCTACCAACTTAATTAAATTCCACTAAATTCCACCAATATAATAGAATTTGGTTAAAACCTGTCAAAATCCGCATAGGCTTGTGCCCACGCGTCTGCTGCCAAGACCTCGAATATTTAGTTACAAGTTTCCTATATTCCTTTCTCTTCTTCACGCAACGTCTTGTTCCTAGCAAGAGCTATATACCCTCAGATTTAGATAGAATTTATATTGTTCCTTCGAATCTTTCCC
>Ga0307507_10002588_pt1 | contig 37379 bp, 6 predicted proteins | sample 7_EM_MG_FD_207223 | JGI IMG/M metagenome (GOLD analysis project Ga0307507, IMG submission 207223) | Populus trichocarpa ectomycorrhiza microbial communities from riparian zone in the Pacific Northwest, United States - 7_EM | ecosystem: Host-associated > Plants > Roots > Unclassified | place...
TAAGCGCCGATCATCATAAAGGAAAATCAAGAAGCAACTTTCTCAACACCAAAGCTTTATCACCACATTCTGTGCCTACGCGTTCTTACCGCGGGTGATTATATTGATTATCATAATCACAAGGGTTGATTATGATTATGATTAGTTAGATTATATAATAATTATAACTTATATAACTAATCTAATAGTTATATGCATCTCTGCTTAATATAGTAATATTAAGCTCTAGTTATAACAAAGCCTTATAGTAGATACTACGGTGGACTTGCTAATAGACTAGGTATGTAGATAGAACGAGGTAAATAAGCTTTACTGTAGAGTAGGTGCCTAATAGGTTAACTCAGATTATATTCTAAGATTTACTATAGAGAGAGAACTATTTAAGGTAGGGACTATAGTCCTTTAAATATATAATACTGCGCCTAAGAAATATACTAAGTATGTCGGTACGTTAGTACGTTAGTATATCCCACGTTCCTACGTTCTTATATTCCTACGTTTTAAACTAGTCTTATAATATATTATATAACTTAGCTACCCCTCGTCTTATAGTTTTACTAGTTTTAGCGCCTCCCGCGCTTCTACTACTAGTATATAATACTATCCTCCTCCTATTTATCTTATCCTTAAAGATACTCTATATCTCTAAGTTATTAATTAAAGGTATAGTATTTCTATCTTTAATTTAATAACCTTTATTATTCCTAATACCTCCTATTAAATCTTTGTATTTTAATTATTATAACAAGCTAGTTTCTATTATTCTTTTTCTTAGTAAAATATATCATCCTATTCTTATTATATTAAAAAAGGGTTAACTTATATTATAATCGCGGCTCTATCTAGTTACTAACCTTCCTTCTATACTAAGTATATATAATTAAATATACGATTATCATATAATATTTAATCTATTTCTAATGCTAAGTATATACGCTTTACTATTCTTTATAAGCGTCTAGTGCTTTATCTACTTTATTATAGGGTTTTATATTTAGTTTAAGGCCGCTTATCTTAAGAGTAAACTCGCCTTAGCCCTAATTAAGGTATAAAAACTCTAAGATAATGGGGAGCTTATTTATACAAAGAGCAGCGAGTATTTAATGCTTAACTGACTACTTATACTCGGCTTACCTATCTTAAAAAGGGTTGTAAAAAGTTTATTTAAAGGAATAGAAACTTATTAAATAAGGTCTAGCGGAGCTTAAGTTTGTTGGAAGAAAGGATTCCCCTCTAATAGAGAGGGAAATAACTCTAAGTAGCTTAGTAGCTGCTCCTCTTAGGTCTTCCTTAGGTAACTTATTCTTTAGCGATCCTTTTTTATTAATATTGCCCAGCCTAATTTCTTTTAACGCTCCGTTACCTTTCTTATAGCGTTTTTTAGGTTCTTTAGTAGCTCCTAATAGTCTTATTATAGCCTATTTACTTTACTTTATACTATATTTTATTATCTATATCCTTATAACTAATAATCTTTTAAATATAACAAAGCATTATAGGAAATACTACGGTAAATTCGCTAATAGGCTAGGTGTGTAGGTAAACAAGAAGTTAATAATATAATAATAACTAGTGGAGTGGTTGCCTAATAGATTAACTCTAATTATATTTTAAGATTTACTATAAAGAAAGGAACTATCTAGGTAGGGATTGTGGTCCTTTAAATACATAACTCCTTCCTATAGTAATGACTAAGTACATTAATATATTGGTACGTTAGTACGTCTCCCGTGTACTTATATACTTATATATTTATATACTAAGTTATAACAGATAACTAGTTATATAACTCGGCTACCCTTTATCCTATAGTTTAACTAGTTCTAGCGCCTCCTGCGCTTCTATTACTAGTCTATTTATATCCTCCCTTAGTAGTCGTACTACTGCCGATATAAGGTCTATAATACCATCCCCCTCCTTTTTATCTTTGTCCTTAAAGATATCTTATATCTCTAAGTTGTTTACTAAAGGTATGGCATTCCCCTCTTTAGTTTAGTAACCTTTATTATTCCTAATACCTCCTATTAGATCTTTATTATCCAATCGTTATAATCGGCTAGTAACTATCATCCTCTTACTAGGTAAAGTTATGCCGTTATATTCTTATTATGCGGAGAAGAAGTTAGTATATATTATAATCGTGGCTCCGTTTAGTTGCTAATCTTATTCTTATGCTAAGAATACTAAATTAAATATATGGTTGTTCCGTAATGTTTAATCTATTTTTAATACTAAGTATATACGTCCTATTACTCTTTATAGGCGTCTAGTGCCTTATCTGATCTATTATAGGGTCTTAAATTTAATCTACTGCTAAGAAGTTAGAAAACCAACTCTTGGATACCTATAGTAATTTTTAGCGTTTATATAATAAATAGGATTGTGCCTTAGTTAAGATGTAGCGCATTTATACCAAAGAGTCCTAAATACTCAACGCTTAACTGGCTGCTTACGCTTGACTAACCTATCTTAAAAGGGTTTGTAAGGTTTATTTAAAAAGTTATATCTTACTAAGTAGGGCCTTCTTAAACTTAAATAGGAAGAGGCTAAAAGGGATTTATTTTTAATAAAGAGGGAAATAACTCCAAATACCTTAGGAGCTAATCCTTTTGGGTCCTCCTTAGGTAACTTATTCTTTAGTAACCCTTTCTTATTAATACTACTAACTTAATTTCCTTTAATACTCCTATACCTTTCTTATAGCGTTTTTAAGGTTATTTAATGGTTTCTAGGTAGTCTTATTATAGCCTATCTACTTAATCTTATACTATATTTTGTTATTAATGTCCTTATAACTAATAATCTTTAAAACTTCCTATTTGTCTTCCTTTTATCCTCTATATATGTCTACTTTATAAACTAGTAGCTTAACATCTCTATGTGCTGGCTTTAGCATTGCGATATGCTATATAGGGTAGATCTTTATTTTCCCTAGTAAGTTAAGTCTATATAACTTCTAAGATCTTTACTATAATTATAAATAGTCCTAATCTAACATAGTCGAATTTCTTACTTAATTAGTTGTTAGCTCTTAAAATTTTTATAGGGTAGATATACTTTATCCCCCTTCTTAAGATCTAATCCCTTAGATCTCTTAGTATTATAGTACCTTTTTATTCTTATTTATACTAGTTTAGCTATTTCTATAAGGTACTTATAAATATTTATTAAGTTCTTTATTATTTTTTTAGCTATACTATTTGTCTTCTTTACTTAGTATAGTAATAATAATATTCTTGACTTGTATCCGTAATTCGCCTTAAATAGTAATATACCTATTCCTTTTATAGTGTTATTGTCTGAACGAGGTTGTCTGTAACTAATTGGGTTAGTTACGTGAGCTAAGCGAGCTCAGGAAATCCACCAAATTCCACCTATAGAATAGGAGAATTAATCAAGCATCAATCAAAATCAGTTACCACCCCTACACTATTGCAATAGCAATACGTATCACCGGAAGCGATACCGACACTGATCAGTGATCATAGATCAGGAGACGTATTATCTAAGAAGAGAGACGAGCTCGATCAGTCCCTGCTAAAGGCCTCTACCGATCTCGCCTGCTAAGGAGCATTAGTCGACGTGTACTTGAAAAGTCAACCCCTATCTAATAGGCCCTTAATTTTTCATATACAGCCTTTAGGTACTTAAAGAACCGACCCCTATCTAATAGGCCCTTGGTTCGCGTCTATTACGCATTTTATACTACCCAGATCACGTTAAGGAGCATCAGTTAACGTGTACTTGAAAAGTGAACCCCTATCTAATAGGCCCTTAATTTTTCATATACAGCCTTTAGGTACTTAAAGAACCGACCCCTATCTAATAGGCCCTTGGTTCGCGTCTATTACGCATTTTCAGCCAGAACCTAATAAGACAACAATTGATATGTTAGACATTAGGGCACAAGTTGACGCAGGATAGGAGAGATGGCCTAAAGGCATCGACTTATAGTCCGACGAAACCACCATAAAGGATATTAATGAATTTGTGAAGTTCAAGATCCTAGAATACGAAGCGTATAACCTTAAGGACGATGAACTATGGGAGGTCTATAAGGAAGATTTCCAAAACTTTATAATACAAATCTTTAAGGATTGTAACCAAATTGGTATCTAAAAGCTCCAAACGTTCCTATGGACCAATAGCGTATAGATAAGGAAGCATAGGAATGCTATAGTCTCCAAATTACTATTTAACACCTTACAAGAAGAAGACCCTATAGAATGGACTGAGCCTGAGATTAAGGAGCATATGGTAACTAAAGGAAAGTTTACCTTAGGACGAATTAACTACCTTCTTAAGAACAACTTCGCCAGTACTAGTACTATCAAAACCCTAATCTTAATTTTACTAACCACGAACCCTACCCTACTTATAATACTACCCACTATACCCTAACCTACCCTTATACCACCTCTACAACAGGAGCCTAACTATATTGACTTAACCCTATAACCAGAACCACCTAGGGGACAGTATTAAAGCTAGAGTTTTGGCAAGGAGCTAATGAACCTTACAAAGATGTATATAGAAGACAATAAGTATAGCGGAGAAGATAATAACTTTAACTTTAAACTTACCATCTTCCACAACCTCTGTAGCAGAGCCGACGTACCCTAAGAAGCTAAGGTTAAAGCCTACCCTATAATGCTACGCGGTCTAGCACTTGACCACTACTATACTAACCTTAAGAACATTACCCTGACCCTTTTATTTAACTAAATCTATAACACCACACGTAACTACTTCGAGGGACCTAAGTATAGACGTAGTATACTAGGGCGGTGGAATGCGATAACTTTAAAGTCTATAATAGGCAAGAGCGAGAATGCTAGAAAGTTAACCTTAGACTACCTATAGTTACTTATTAAAGAACTAAGACACCTCTAGCATGGCCTTAACCTAGATTTACGCATAGACAAGTTCCTTTATAATAAGCTTATTAATGCCTACTAAAAGTTACTAACGTGCTAATATACCTGCTTTAAACTTTCTAACAGCCTAACTGGTCTAATTAATAACTTATAATCCTCTATTACAACATTTAAAAAGTTAAATAGTGAGAACCCTTAAGCCTTCTTTACTAACCGCCGCTACTATAGATAACACCCCCGATTACCTTATAGAACATAACCATATTTATCTAACTAATATACATTATTAAAGAAGCGCTGCTTTGTTTGTTATAAGAAAGGCTACTAGTTATCTAAATATTTAAGAGAAGAACGCGATGAATTAAGAAAGAAGTTTAAAGATAGACTTAACTGCCGCTTTAATAGGCACGCTAAGTAATATATTACTAAGTATAAGGGAATAGATTATAATAATAAACTTAACTTAGAATCTACTAATAACGTAATAAAAGCTCTTATAATTAATATTAAGTTACTACTACCATTTCTAATTTAAGAATAGACCAAATTATTCCTTACCTCTTTTGGAACGATATAGCATAAAGGAGCCATTAATACTGTAACTAACTTAGTAGACTAATTCTTTACCTATATAATTACTGGCACTAATCTAATTGCTTACTATAACAACTTAAATCTATTTGCCTATATTACTACTAGCTAATATACCTTTAATAAATTCTATAGAGTAATAATTAATATAGGAGCCTTAAAGAGATTAATAGCTAGCTATAAACAATACCTCGCATATAGGAAGACCTATAATACCGTTATTAATACTTTAAAGGCTGGCGCTGTTAATATCTAGTTTGGTATTAGTTCTACCTCTTCTATTAGCTTTGTTATAGTTAATATACTAGTTAGTAATATTAAGTTCCATATTATAAAGGCTGATATATCTTTCCTACTATATCTTGTAGATATAGAAGTACTAAAGGTCTACTATAATAACCTTAAGAACGTCCTAGTTACCCTAATAAAATTAGTGCTAGTGGTTTGCTAATTTGGTTACCCCTTTTTATTATAGGAAGAGTTACTGCAGTTATTTATAACCTACTTGTTTAATTAAAACCCTTGCTACCTAACTACTACTAAACTCCGCCGACTCTACCGTCGCTTTAGACACCTATTAGTAGACAAGCTGTATAAAGTATTAGAACACTCTAGCCACGATAATATTAATAAATAGGTTATTAACTATCTTACCAAGTACTATTCCTACTGCTAGAAATACAGCAAATCTCCTAAATAGTTTAAGTTTATACTATAAGAAGACTAAGATTCCAATTTTAACTATTCCATTTTTATTAATATTATATATATTAATGGGAGTCCTATTCTCTATGTAATTAATAAAGCTACCAGATTTTAAGCCATAAGATAGCTATATAACATCTCCGCAAAATATATATGGGATATCCTATAACTATGCTAGATTAACACCTATATTAAACCACCTAACTATATTACCTATAACGCCGGGAAGAACTTTATAAGCAAGGAGTTTCAACAGTATGCTATAGTAATGGCTATATTAATTAAGAGCGTCCTAGTAGAAGCTTACTGGTCTATTAAAATAGTAAAAAGAGCTTATCTAACACTACACCGAGTATACTAAATAATTATGGAGGAACTATAGGACTTAGGAATAACTAAAGAACTAGCTTTATAAATAGCAGTAAAAGCCACTAATAATACAGCTGGCCTAGATAGCCTAGTCTCAATACTACTTATCTTTAGTGCCTACCCTTAAATAGGCGAATTTAACCTACTAGCACCCTTCATTATACAGCAAGCGGCAGCTATAAAGAAGGCAATAGAGGAGATTATAAGGATTAGGGCAAAAAAGCAAGTTAATAATATACTAAACCAACAAAATAGTCTATCTGTCACCACAGTCTATAATCTCCCCCTTAACTTAGATATACTTATATAGCGCAAAGGCAATACTAGACAAAGCGGCAGATAGACTAGCTTATTTAAGCTACTTAGAATTAATAGAGAGATATGTAAAATATAGCTCCCTAGTAGACCTACCGACTTTAGAACTATAGTAGTAAAACTATACCTATAACCCAAACTAGAAGAACCGACTAAGGAACTAATTAAAGAACTAACTAAGGAACTAACTAAGGAACTAACTAAAAAACCAAACAAGGAACCAACTAAGAAACTAACTAAGGAACTAGCAGCTACTATACCCCCCTAAGGATTAAAACGGACACGACAACCACCAATAAAGTCGCAGCAAAACATCGCAGATGTATTAATATTTATCAACAACAGCCTAACAAAACCTAATACTATAACCTTTAAGTGTACCTTACCGTCATTTATAGAGTCTTAACGCAAGGAGATAAATAGCTTACTTAAGAAAGGTGTCTTTAAGTTTATTAATATAGTAGATATTTTAAAAGGAGTTAGAATTTTTAACCCCCAGTTTATTAATAAGATTAAGAACGCCGGAACAAATAAGGCCTTTAAGAAGTCTAGACTGGTTATATAAGCCTATAACAACCACAGTAAAGATCTAGTTTTAACATAATTACTAACCATTTAACGTGTCAGCTAGAGAATTATTTTAGCACTTATAGCAACCCTATAAGGAAACAAAAAAAGACCAGCTTCTTTATACCTACACAACATCTTACAAGCTTATATATAGTCCAGTACCCACCTAAACAGAGACTTCTTTATACGCCTACCACTAGAACTTAGACTAAAAGATAAATTAATTCTAAGAGTTATTAAACCGCTCTATAGTATCCCAGAAGCTGGCAACTATTAGTTTAATATATACTACCATTACCACCTTAATAAACTATAGATAAACCAGTTAATATACAACCCCTACTTATTATACACAAATAGCAACAGCTTTAGAATTATAGGATTGCAGACTAATAATACACTATTCCTTACTAATAAAACCTTTGCGGAGGCCGAAGAAGTTAGACTTTAAAAGGCAAAGTTCCTAGTAAAAAAGAGAGAGAAGCTTACGCCAAATACCCCAATTAAGTTTAATAGAGGCTATATTAAGTAAGAAAAAGATTTAATAGCCCTTACCTAAAAATGTTAATGCCAGAACTTAAAGTTGGTTACTATAAAGACTACAGACCTAACTAGCTCTAGAGGGGAAGTCTATAAGGCAGTCACACTAAAAGACTAGTACGTTGCTTAGAGAGCAAGAGGAGCCTATATCGCCATAGTTTATTAACTAGAAGCTGCCTTTAACCTCTCCTTTATAGCACAAGTTATTAACCTAAAGGAAGAATATACAAAGCAGCTTAATAAACGGCTATAATGGCAAATTAATAATCCCTCCTAAGGACTTTACTTCATATAACTTAATATAAGCACTCTTAAACTAATAATATTTATAGACTCGTCCTTTACTAATAACTACAACCTCTCTTCTTAGATTGGCTTTATTATTATACTCACAGACAAGGATAATAGGGTCAATATCCTCTATTGGTTATCTATTAAATGCAAGCAAGTTATACAGAGTGTCTTAGCATCCAAACTATATAGAATAGCCTACAGATTTGACATTAGAGCTGTAATTAAAGCAACTATTAAGAAGATTCTATAACTTAAACAACTACTACTTATCCTTTATACTAATTTAAAATCTCTATATAACTGCTTAGTTAAACTTAGGACAATATAAGAGAAACGACTTATAGTTAACCTAATATGTTTACAATAATTATATAAGAGAAGAGAGATAGCAAAGATTAAATGGATTAATGGGGGCAGCAACCCTATAGACGCTATAACAAAATTAAAGCCTTACTAGGCGTTAAAGGACCTAATTAATATAAATATAATTAAGCTACAAGTTACTAAGTGGGTAGAGAAAGGAGAAGACATTAAAGCAGGAATAGAGAGCGCGAAGATACAAGGCCAGCCGCTAAGGCGCTAGTACTAAGCGAGCCAATAGCGATTTTCTATCCTAGGGATGGAAAATCGTAATTAGTTACTTTAACCACCTAGTAGAATTTAGCAGAACTTAATGGAATTTGGTAGAACATAGCGGAATTTAGTAGAACTTAATAGAATTTAGTGGAATATGGCAGAATTCGGCAGAACTTAATGGGACCTAGCAGAACTTAGCAGAATTTGGCAGGAGGCGTGCTTAAGCACTATTAAAAACTAAATACTCCCAGTGTCTGAACGAGGTTGTCTGTAACTAATTGGGTTAGTTACGTAAGCTAAGTGAGCATAGGAAATCCACCAAATTCCACCTATAGAATAGGAGAATTAATTAAGCATTAATCAAAATCAGTTACCACCCCTACACTATTGCAATAGCAATACGTATCACCGGAAGTAATACCGACAGTTATATTATATGCGAACTGTATAACTAGTAATAATAATACCTTAGATACTATTCTAATGTTTAGTTTAGTCCCTTTATTTAACCGTCTATCTATAGGTAATATGCTATTAATATTACTGCGCGAACCCCTTATTCTGCTAAAAATACCTTTAGAATACTGCTATAAATCTTACATCTCTATCTAATATAATTTTTATTAGTACTTTATATCTTATAAATACTTCCTTAATATAGATTCTAGCTATATCTTTTACTAAGATTTCTTCTATATGCTATAAAGTAGTCCTACTTAGTTAACTTATCCACTATTATAAGGATTGCGTTGTGCTCCTATTTAGTAATATGGTCTTTTAACTTTAGTAACTTAATAATAAAGTCCTATAATATAACCTCCTATAGTCTTTTTAGTATTTTAATAGGTTATAGCCCTCCATATAGCTTATAGCTTATTAGTTTATTCCTTTAGTAGTCTAGATATTTTTTATAGTTTATCTTGCTAACCCCTAAATTCCATTAATAATATACTCCTTTTAAAATCTTAACACTAAGCCTATAGCTCTATTATGTCCTTAAGCTATTCCCTTATAGAAGTCTTTAATAAACTCCTTTGCTATTAACTTTAGAATATATATCGCTTCTCTATTAATATAGTTTTTATATCCTAGGTCCTCTTATTATATTTTTAGAATCCTTTATAACTACTCGCTCTTTAGCGCCTTATAGGTCTTTTTTTCTCTAGTTGCTATAATCTTTAGATAATTATACCTAATTAATCTATCTTTATCTTTGCGTAGCATTACTCCTAATGGCTTTTTATTGTTTTATAACTCCGCTTTTCTACTAAGTATATCTACTTTTGCGTTTTCAGTACCCTTAGTATACTAAATTTTAAAGTGGTATTCTATAAGCATTTCCGCCTATCTAACCTATTTATAATTAAGTTCTTTTATTATTAGGAACTCCGTTTAGTTCTTATAGTCCATTTTAACTATAAATAGGCTCTTTATATCTTATAAGAATGCTATCTACTTCTTAAGTGCTATAACTATACCTAATAACTTTATATTATAAATGTTATAGTTTAGTTCTAGTGGCGTTATCTTTTAACTATAGTGTATTACTAGATGTTATGCGTCCTGGTACTTTTATATTAAATATACTCCTAATATAAAGTCTAATATGTCCGTCTCTATAACCGTATTTAGCTTTAGTTAGTAGATTTTAAGGATTAAGTCCTAGGTAAATAGTTTCTTAAGTTTCTAGAATAGCTTCTTCTACTTATTATTCCATACCTATAGTTCCTCTTTCTTTATAAGTCTTATAAATAATTTAATATTCTTTAACTACTATATAATAAACCTTTTATAGTAGTTATAAAACTCTAAAAATAATCTTAACTATGTAACGTTCTCTAGTTCTTACTAGCTTACTATAGCTTTAACTTTCTTTAAATCCATACGGATCTTGCCTAGTTTAATAATAAATCTAATAAAATTGGTCTTCCTAGTAAAGAACTTGTATTTCTTAATTACTACTAATATCTTTTCTTCTTATAATCTCTTTAAGACCTATTTAATATATTCTCTATGTTCTTCCTTACTTATTAAGTAGATAATAATAATATTAAGGTATACCATAATAAACTTATTAAGGTGTTCTTCTAATATACTATTAATTTACTTCTAGAACGTTACTAGTACGTTTATAAGTCCGAATTGTATAAATAATGGCTTATATAGTCCTTTTTTTTTTTTTAACTTAAAGGCTACCTTCTATTTATTGCCTTCCTTAATCCTAATTTAATAGTACGCCTATTTTAGATCTATTTTAATAAAGATTTCGGCGTTACCTATTCTATCCTAGACTTCGCTAATTAAGGGTAAAGAATATCTATCCTTTTGTGTAATGCTGTTTAACTATTTATAGTTAATATATAGCTTAAGTTTTCCGTTCTTCTTTAGTACGAACAGTACTAGATATCCCGTTAATAACTAGAATAGTCTAATATATCCCTTTTACAGGGTTTCTTAGATAACCCTTTAAGTGCTTTTAACTCTTCTTTAGTTAGCTTATAGATTAGAAAGAACTTTAGACTTATTTATAGTTCTAACTCTATCTTATAATCCCACGCTATATAATCTAATAGCTTTTTACCGTACTTATGGTATCTCTTTAGTATATAACTTAAGCTTTACTTAGTTTCTTTATATATCGCTCTAACTCAGTACTATACTATCTTAGTAGTTTATTGCATCTTACGTTGTTAAGTATCCTTAATATTAACCTAACTATAACCTAATTAATATTTAGATTATACTCCTATAACTAAGACATTTCTAATATCACCTTGTCCTTTCCTAATAGTAGAATATTAAAAGATATCTTAACTTGTCTTCCTTTAATAGTTATCTAAATAGGTCCTATTTTAAGATTAATAATACCTTCTATATAGGCTATTAGATCTTCTAAAATTATTATTAATAGATATAGGTATTCTTTCTATCTGTATAGTAACCCTATCCTTTTAACTATTACTAGTAATATATAGTTTCTTATTGCTTCACTATCTACTAGCGCTTTAAACTTTTAATCTTACTATTTTACTTATAAATTTAGGTATTATCCTTAAATTACTCTAAGGGTTTAAGGCTTTACTACTAGCTCCTTCTAGTCCTATAGGCCTCTCCTTTTCCTAACTATTGGCTACTAGGTCCTAATTGTATTTAGTCCTTTTTTAGCCAATACTTACTTTATTTCTTTTCCTTTATATACTATAGATATATATTTTTAATACACTCCTACTACTATTATCCATCAAAGTGTTTTTCTATAAGGAATCTTCCTAGTTAAAGTATTAAGTTGTCTAACTCTTAAATTTCTACTAGGTGCTATTTATATATATACTTAGTATTTCTAAATATTTTTTTATCTAGTGCCTAATATATCCTTATTAGGTATTTGCGGTTCTTATCCTTTGGTGCTCTATATATATAATATATATTATCTATATATGCAATCTACGCTAACGTATAATATACTAGGTGCTTTAGGTTAACTCTTAGCTTGTTTTTATCCTTAAGTTTAAACCTTTATCTTATTAATCTAAGTATTGCCATATTATTTACTAATTAGTACTAATATTTATATTATCTCTCTCTAGTTTACGACTTATTTCTTTAAATTCTTTAATGTTATAATTAATACTCCTTTAAGATAACCCATCTATCTTTCTAATATAGCTTAATCTAGTATAGCTCTCTCGTCTAGCTATATGCAGAAATCTTCCTACTTATTATTTCTTTACTATCTATGCCACTTTTAGTATAGCTTTATAAGTGTATATAATCTATTTATAAGGAAGTATCTCTTTATTACTGCATTATTATAATCCTTTATATATTGTTCTGTAAACCTAGCAGGGATTTCTAAATCATTTCTTGCTCTAGTTTATTTAACTATTTAGCTTTTAGCATTCCTACCCTTAGCCTATTTATAACTTTTCATATAGGTGCTCTATCTCTTATACATCCTAGTATACTAAATCTCTGGTCTAGTTTCTATTCTTACTATATAAAGATTTGTTATCTAAACTCCTCTATAAATTCCTTTATTCTTTATCTTATAAGTAAATCTTTAAAGTTATCTTACATTTTAATTTCTATATTAGCTTTTTAACCTTTAGGCTAAATACTACGTTTACCTAGAATTACTATAGACCTTATTTATTCTTTAAAATCTTAGCTCCTTAGGAATATTTCCTCCGGTTTTATCCCGTAACTAGGGTTTTTAACTTTAAAGTAATTACACTAATCCTCTATATTCCCTAGGAATCTTTATCTAGTACTTATTAATTTGTTTTTAAACCAAGCTACTGCTATTTTCTATTAGTTTTCGTCCTTTATAGGTTCTTAGGTCTTTCTTATCTTATTTTAAGAATTTTAAGCCTATAGCCTTTTACCTTTATTAAATAGTAAGCTAGCACTAGTAGTTATCTACTTACTTAATATTTTTTTAGATATTGCCCCCTCCGTCTTATAAAGCGATAGATGCCGTATCTAACAGTATTATAATACCCGTTACTAAACCTTGCTCTATAGTGGTCTTAGTCTCTACTTCCAATATAATATCTCTAAGGTTTACATACTCCTAGTAAGCCGCCTTTGTTGCCTCGTTATTAGTATATTCCGCATTTATTCCAAATAGGTTTATTAGATCTTTGGGTATATTATTTCTATATATATCTTTCTCATAATATAGCCTATCTTACTTATTATCCAATTTATTAGTTTCTTTAAGCTCTTATAACTCTAGCTCTTATGGCTAATAGCTTACGCTATACTTAGCATCCTTATAAATTTGGTATGTGTTATTATAACAAAGTGTAAAGTGTTTAATTAAACACTCTTTAGTCATGCGTAATACACTTATATCTATATTATCGTACTCTAATAACCTAGTGCCTTTTACCGCGTAGTTACTCTAACTACCTCTATAGTCTCTAGCAAAATAACCTTATTTTTCGTAATTTATATAAGCTTCTTTTTTAAACTATTCTTCTTACTATAGAGTCCGCCTAAACGTCTTCTACTACTAAGATTCCTAGTTTAGCCTCTGCTCCTTAGTTCTATAATTACTTAATTCTTAACCTTTAGATTTCTATAGTTTCGTACTCTATCTTTTAGGGTTTTTAGTACTACTTAGGTCTATTAACTCTAGTCCGCCATTTTATAGTTTATAACTCTATGCTTTATATAACTATAAAACTCTATCTTGACCTTTCTTAGCTTATTCCCTTTAGTAGATCCTATTATTAATCTTAATTAACTAGTTAATTAATTCTTATATAATAGTCACGTCTTCTATAAGAATTATTACGTTCTAGACTTTTACTTTAAGTCCCTATTTATACTATGCTATAAGTGCCCTATTATTCTATTTAACCTATATTATAAGTATTTAAAACTACGTTATATACTTAATTGCTAAGGTTTATTATATTAGATTCTGGAGTTTTCTTTCTGCTATAGTTATTACTTTAGGGTCTTTAAATATTTATATTAACCGTTCCGCGAACGCGTTCTAGTTTAAGAATATATATTATACCTCTTAATTAGTAGTTATCGCGCCGCTAACTTATATCTTAGTGTAAGGGCGCGAAGAGACTTCGGGGAAGATTCGAAGGAATAGTATGAATTCTATCTAAATCTAAGGGTATATAGCTCTTGCTAGGAACAAGACGTTGCGTAAAGAAGAGAAAGGAACATAGGAAGCTTGTAACTAAATATTTAGGAGTCTTAGCAGCAGACGCGTAGGCATATATGCACGCGGGTTTCAACAGGTTTTAACCAAATTCCATTACGTTAGTGGAATTTAGCGGACTTTAGCAGAATTTAATTAAAGCGTTGGAATTTATCTATTAAGTGTTTCACCAAAACATTCCTACTATAACTGGGCTAGTCCCGTTATAGTACCCCCCCCTTTAGCTAAAGGTCCAAAATAATTCGATTTAGTTAAGAACTTATAACTTATCACGTTATAAGCATTATAATATAATTTAAGTTCTTTTTAATTTCAAGTTTCCTACTATTATGTTTTGTATATTTATATTAGGTGGCAATTGTTTACCTTTATATCGTGTCTATCTAGCCAGAGCAGGCCGCAAAGGATGGTCTTTATAGAATTCTTTTACTAAGGTAGGCACGTTAGCCTTAATCTGATTATAGGTTTCCTAGGTTTATATTTTATATCCTTTCTACTTAACAAGAAGTTTAAATCGTTTAGATTGTGGTTTCTATTATATATTATTAATTAAGTTAATGAAGTAAGAACCGTTACCATTGTTAATAATTATGGGAGGTGGTGGTGGCACTTTATAAGTTATAGAATTATCTTTTAAAGGTTGCAACAAGCTTATATAAAACATTAGGTATATTTTTATCTTAGTCGGCAGTTTAAGCTTATAGGCGTATAGGCTCAGTTTCTTCTTAATTTAGTATAGGCCTGCAAACCTCTAATTAAGTTTCTTTAAGGGCTATTAAGTCTTCAGGTTTTGTGTATTTAGGTAGGCCATATTACCTTCCTTAAAGTCCCATGCGGGAGCTTGTCCTTTATTCGCATGCTATTCCTATAACATTTAAATATATATTAATTTACTTTATAATAGTTCTATTAACTGCTTTATTTAATTGGCAAAGTTATGTATATTAATTAACTAAATCTATTTAATTGTGGGTCCTATTGTGTTGATTTTAGGTTATAGTTTAAATCTAAGTTAAAGGTCTTGTCTGTAGGTCGCGTAGAATAGCGTTATGCCTGTTAATACGTTTATTATATTATTCGCGGTAAACTTAGCCAAAGGCAGCCATTTTTCCCAGTTGTCTTATAGGTAGGAGCAGTATATTTGTAAGTATTGTTCTACAATTACGTTTACAATTTTAGTTTAGCCATCTATCTCTAGATAAAATGCAGTTAAGAGTCGTGTTTAAATACTTAATTATTTATATAAAGCTTGCCAGAAGTCTAAAACGAACTGGCTTCCGTGGTTAGATATTATTATATTAAGAAGTCTATATAGCTTAAAGACATGCTTAATAAAACATTTGGCTACTAATATTGCATTAATTAAGTCTATAGGAATTATATATTACATTTTTATAAGATGGTTAATAACTACTATAACATTCGTAAACCTGTTACTGTTAGGCAAGTTAACTACAAAGTTAATTAAGATATCTCGCCATCTTTGCATTGGAATTGGCAACAGTTAAAGTACTCCTTGCTTCTTTACGTAAGAGGTCTTTCTACGCACGCACGTTCTGCATACTTAAACGTATTTTTGTATATAGTAGTGTATTATAGGCCAGGAGTATGCTTATTGAATAATCTTATAAGTCTTTACACGGCCAGGATGTCCTGCTATAGGGGAATCGTATACAAATTTAAGTATTTTAAATTGTAAGGGTTCGGAATTCAGGACTACCATCTTCTATTAATAGTATAGTTAATTATTACAAATTTCACATTTGGTAAGTGTAATATCTTTATACTATTATTTTCCTGTTTAAATTACTTTTGTTATATCTACTATCTATACATTATTCTTATATTTGTATTCCATTAGCTTATTAATTTCTATTTCCTATTTATTAATTTCCTATTTGTTTCTATTAAGTTCTATATCTAGGAATATAGGATATGGTTTCTGTCGGGAACGAGGCATGTTGCCGTCACGTATTAATGTGGCCCTAGCGTAGTAAGGAACCTTAAGTTCCTTACCCCTTTCCTTATTCCTATCAAGAATTAATTAACCATTATCATACTATCTACGAACCGTAGCTACGTGATATTACCTTGTGTTACCAACACTGATCAGTGGTTAACTTCACTGTTATACTATAGAGCAGCTAGGTATTCCACCAAGAAGAGACGAGCCACTATACCAGTGCTACTCGTGCTAGAGGAAGCTGTCTTTTAAGGTCAGAACTGGTCCTAAACCTTAAATAGAACTCTTCCACGAATCTAAGGATCTAAAAGGCCAGAACTGGTCCTAAGCCTTTCTAAGATTACGGATTCTTGCGTCCATTACGCAGAACAACACGCTTTACAAGTCTTCGCGATTTAAGGCCAGAACTAGTCCTAAGCCCTATAACCGCAAATATACGTCATAAACGCGTACCAAATGATAAACGCGTACTAAATAATAAATATACATTACGAACGCGTACCAAACAACAATCCCTATACCAATAACACTTCCCTCCCTCCAAAAACATGGCTACGCCTACTTTAAATAACTAGAAAGACTCCTTACCACTAGGGGTAGCTAAGCACGTGAAACTTATTAATGAAGATTAGGATGAATTCGCCTTTAATATAATAACTTATACTGCAAAACAAGTTAACAGCTTTCTCCTACACTATATTATATTCTACCGAAATAGATACTACGCCGACTTACAACTATGGGAGTATTTTAGGGAGGATTTTATAGAATAGACTGCTGATACCTAGGCACTTAGCAATGTTAATATTGTTTAGGATTTTTAAGACTTCCTCTATAGGAATAGGGTATATGTTGCTAAGAACAGTAACCCAATTGCTAGCAATATTCAGGCCGTTATTATTAGTATAGAAGAACCAATATAGACGGAAGCTAAGATTATACGTTAACTATAGAAACCTAAAAACAACCTATATTCTTTAGAAGGCAACTTTAATTTGTATTAAAACCCCTAGAACGCTAACCCCCCACCTAGAGCTGCTCTCCTACTTAAAGATGCTCTCCTACTTAGAGTTACTCCGCCTCTACCTCCTCCACTCTAGCTAACTGGTGAGCCTTTACCACGAGAAGTCACGAATCTAATAAAGGTATATTCGGACAAAGAGAAAAAGCTTAGAGGAGAACTATATAATATACTTAGAGCAAAACTATAGGTCTTTTATAACTGTTATAATAAGGTTGGAATTTAACGCTACTAGTACCATTACGCTTTCTCTATTATGTTAAAGGGATAGGCAGTAACATTCTATTACAACTATATTACGGGTAAAAACTATAGCTTTAATATAATACTTTAGCTTACTAGAGCCTACTTTAAGACTAATAAGAATTGCTAACTTTATATATCTAAATAGCGAGAGACTATGTTCTAGAGAGTTATTACTTCCAACCTAATAAAGACTTGTTTAGAGTGCCTTTAACTACTCTTTAATAAACTCTAGAAAATCTAATATAGCTTTACTAAAACTTACCAAAACAAGAACAGCCTAAGGGACTAGGTTATCTTAGCATGCTATAGTATTCCTAAGTGTAACTTAGCGCTATATAAACCTACGGATACGTTTAAAGGAGTATATGCTAAGCTACGCTCCGCCATAGGTACTATAATATAAATATAAGAATCTTAACAGCTCTATACTAAAAACCCTACCTAAACAAGTATTCCTAACTAATATAATTACAACTGGACTGATCGAACATATGGTGGCCGTAGTAGGGAATATAGAAGAGGGTATAATTAATATTAACTATAAGGCAACCATGGAGGTCCTTATAGAGGTTTATTTTAAAGTAATCGCTAGAAGAAGTACTACGTTTATAAAAAGCTAAAGTGCTAGTTAACTAGACACTCACTTAATAAGTAAAAAGAGGCATATAATAAGTTCCGTTAGAGTATAAGAAACGTTAAAAATTATAAGGTCACTATGGCCTACTTTTAAAGCTTCCTAGTTCAATACAAAGGCGTAGAAAACCTTAAGGGTGAGGTTAATAAGGTCAAACAGCTCCTTATGGATATAGAAATTAAGGACTACTCTCCTAACTAATACTTTACTAAGTATGGTGAGGTAAATGGTATATAAACCGTTGCTGTTCTTAATAACTAATCTACGCTCCATTTTATCACAAAGTTAGATATCTTTAATAAGCTAAAGGAGAGCTCTGCGTTTTCCTTTAATAATAGATACTCGGCGAATGTCTTCTATAGTATTATGCCGGATACTAGAGCCGCAGGAGTATCTATAGTAGGAGAACCTTAAGTTCGAGCCCTTTAGTAGCTTAATAGCTCTATTTAGATTAACTATTTAACGGCAGGCCAATATATAATTTGTTTTAGTAAAGGTACTATAATCTCTTTTAGCACAATTAGGGTCTAAACCCCCTTAGGATATATTACTTTCCATATTATTCCTATAAACACTCCGTTTCTATTTTGCATTAAAGATATAGATAAGTTAGGCGTCAGGCTTAATAACCTTAAGAATATACTTATTTAGGGAGACAATTGGGTACCTATTATATATAAATAGGGTCACCCCTGGTTGCTCCTTTATTAACTAGAAAAGAGTATTACTTAAAGCCACTTAACTAAGTTAGAATTACGCCAACTATACCGTTATTTTGGCCACCTATCTATTTATTAATTACTTAGGGTTCTTTAGCGAGTAGGCTATAAAGTCAAGGTTAAGGCAATTAAGTATCTTATAAAATACTACTACTACTACCAAATAAACCAAAGGTCCCCTAGCCGATTTAAGTTCACCCTTAAAGATAACTATAACTTCAACTTCTATATTATTGTTAACGTTATGTATTTTAGCGGTAAGCTAGTACTCCAAGTTATTAACTTCTTAACCTCCTTCTAAGCCACATAATTTTTAAAGGATATATTAGCTAGGAACGCATGGGATACCCTTTAATTATACTAAATTAATATCTACCTAGGACCCCCTAATTAAATTGTCTATAATATAGAAAAGAACTTCTTATCTATAGAGTTTTAATAATAGATAAAGGCAATGGTAATTAAGGTTAAGGAAGTCCCTATTAAGGCATATAATAGTATTGGAAAAGTGGAGCGATATTACGCGCCATTACGCCACGTATATAAGATTATCTCTTTAGAACTAGAGGATACTAGTAAAGAACTTACCTTATAAATAGCTGTTAAAGCTGTTAATAATTCTGCTAGCCTAGATAAACTTATACCTATATTGCTAGTCTTTGGCGCCTACCCTTAAATAACTGACAATTCTCCACTATCTCCCTCCGTTGTGTAATAAGCTGGGGCTATTCGTAAGGCAATAAAGGGGGTATGACGTCTCTACGCTATACGCCAAGTCAATAACGTACTAGGAATGAGAAATGGCCTAAATACTTTAACTACGCTTAATCTACCACTCCAGTCTAAAGTACGCGTATGGCGTAAAAAGGGAGGATAGTTAGGCCTATATCAACTTATTGCAATTAATGGCCAGACTTGCACTATTTAAATGCCTTATAGACCTACTTAATTCCATTTAACTGTTATTAAGCCTTACTATAAAGATAACAGTTCTAAGCCTTTGCAGGATACCATAAAAAATACCCTAGAGGAGAGCCATGATTAATATACTCTAGAAGGCGACCATGATTCTAATATAATTATAGTAGATACGCCGTAACCATGATGTGGTAGAGGTCGCCTAAAGGGATTATAAAATCGCTAATATCTTATTAATTTTAAAGAGCAATTTATTACCGCTATTAAGAATGGAGTTAAGCTATTAATGGCCTTTATAACAGCTAAGAAGAAGGCTGACTTTAAACTCGCAAAACAGCTCTAAAAGAAAGGTTGTATTATAACTCTAAAAGCTCCTTTCCAAGCATCTAATAAACAGGAGATTAATAGTCTTATTATAAGAGGAGTCTTTAAATTTAAGAAATATAACCCTACTAAGTTTAATGAAGTTCGTATCTTTAAATTAAGAATAATTAATAAAATTAAGAGTAAAGCTACTAATGCCCTATTTAAGAAATTAAGGCTTATCATCCAAGGTTATAATAATAATAGTAAGAAGGTAATTCTTATACAATTTCCTATAATTTAATAAGCTAGTTAGTGAGTTATTATTACACTAGCTCCCTTCTTAATAAAGAATAGAATAGCGGTTTATTTATAAGATATTACTTAAGCCTATACCCAATTAGAGACGCACCTTTAGCGCTTAATATTAGTATACCTTCTAGAGCAAATTCGCTACCAGTATCCTAAAGATACGATCATAGTTGTGCTTAAGCCATTATATAAGATCGCAGAGGTAGGAACTCACTGGTAGGCTACCTATAGCAAGCACTATAAAGAGAAGCTTTTAATAACTACTTTTATATTCGACCTATGCTTCCTAATTACAACTACAGGAACTCTATTTGGAATTGTTGGCATGTAAACTAATAATATAATTATCTTAGGAGACGACTAATTCTTAGCTCTTAAAGAAGATAAGTTAGTAAAGGCAAATCTTATAGTAAAGCTAAAGGAAAAGCTTAATTTAACAATACCATTACTCTTTAATGGATGTACCCTCTCCCTAAATAAGGATTCTATTGCTTTGCGCTAGAAGGGTTAAGGTAAGAAAATCGACGTTATTAACGCTAATTCTCTAAAGTAAGGATATGTGGAGCAACGCGCTTATGGAGCTTATATTACTTCTATCTATTAACCTAAGGCTTTATTTAATCCCTCTGTTACCGCCTAACACTAGGAACTAACTAAGGATAACATTCTTGCCCTAAATAAATGTCTTTTTTGGTAAATAAACTATCTTAATTAGGGACTACTCTATATACCTATTAATCTTCCTACCGCTAAGCTCTTTGTATTTGTTAATAGATCGTTCGTAAATAATAAAGATTTTAGCTCCTAGTTAGGATATAAGATTATTATCGCAAACGAATTTACTAAAGAGAATAACTTTATAATCTATAGCAACCTTATTTATTAGAGCTTAACTAAGAGCAAGCGCGTCACCCAAAGTATTTTAGCATTAGAGATATATAGAATAGTTAGCGGAGTTAATATGGTAATTGCAATTGGAACTACCCTAAAGATAATTATAAATCAACTCGAACTTCCTATTATCCCTACAATTGTATACACCGACTTATATTCCCTCTATGAGTGTTTAGTCAAGCTTGGTACCACAAAGGAGAAGCACCTTATAATTAATATTATGGCACTTTGGCAATCCTATAAGCGTTAAGAACTCTTTAAGATTTAATAAATTAATAGCCAAGATAACCCGGTAGATGCGATAATGAAGGCGAACCTAAACAAGGTACTAAAGACGTTTATTAATACAAATACTCTATATATACAAGTTAAAGGTTGGGTTAAAAGGGAGTAGGAGTATAACATTTTATAAACCCTAACTTAAACTAGCCAATTAGGATTTTCCATCCCCGGGATAGAAAATTGCTATTGGCTCGCTTACTACTAGCGCCTTAGCGGCCCACCCGTCTTTATGTTATCCACTAAATTCTACCAACTACTGCATTGTCGCATATTGTCGCATATTGTTTAGTATTATTGTACACTGTCTGGTATTATTACATCCTGTCTATTTGTATATATGTAGATGGCAACCACAAAAAGAAGAGTTGCTAGTGTCGGGAATAAGGCATGTTGCTGTTACGTGTTGATGTGGCCCTAGTGTGGTGAGGAACCTTAAGTTCCTTACCCCTTTTCTTATTCCTATTAAGAATTAATTAACCATTATTATACTATCTACGAACCGTAGCTATGTGATATTACCTTGTGTTACTAATAGTTTCTTAAAACGTTTAGGGGGCAATAAAATCCGTAATTAATTTGTAATCCATTTGTCTAAGGCGTTTATAGATAAGTCTTATAATTGTCTTATTAATATATTAGGCTTCTAATTAAGTTTGCCCAGTTAGTACATAATCTTAAAGTTAAATTATAAGAGGTATTTGGCCTAATAAATTTAGTGCTGCGTTAACTGCTTTATAGTTATAAAGTACTGCAGGTTTTTATAGTCTGTTAATACGCGTATTGGAAACAATAATCCTTTAAGTTCTAGACGCCATTATTTAAAGCATTTAACAATTGTAAGCAGTTCCTTATTATATATCTTATAGTTTAATTTAGTAGGGGCGAGCTTTTAAGAGAGAAAGGCTACTAGATACAGCTTACTGTTCTTATTATATTGCAATAACACTCCCCCTAGGGCATAATTAGATGAGTCTGTTTTAATGATATATTTAAGGTTAAGGTTAAAGTGGGTAAGAATTAGAGTGGTTATAAAGCATTATTTTAAGTTATTAAAAGTTTATTTACATTTAGTAGTCTATTTAAATTTTTATGTTCTTTCTTATTAGGTTTACTAATGGTTAGGTAATTTTTAAGAACTAATTAATAAATTGATAATAGAAATTTATAAATCCTAGGAATCCTTAAATGTCTTATATATTACTAGGGCTTCCCTAGTTTATAACCGCAGCGACCTTTTTAGGGTTATTTTAATTCTGTTATAGGATATAATTAGGCCTAGGTACGTGACTTTAAATATATAGAACTTATATTTCTTAATATCGCATTATAAACCCGCATCTTGCAGACGTTTAAGGACTATTTAGATGTGTTTTTAATGCTTAGAAAGCAAAGACAAGTAGATTAAGATATTATTAATATACACAGTAACAAATACATTAAGGGATTTATGAAGCGTATTGTTAATATATTACTGAAACATACCAGGACCGTTCTTTATATTAAACGGCATTACTAGGTATTTAAAGAGTCCCTATTATATATAAAAGGCTATATACTTCTTATCTCCTTCTTAGACGCGAATTTAATTAAAGGCAGCGACTATATTAAGTTTTATAAAATATTATAACTTTACTAGGCGGTTAAGCGTTTCTTAAATTAAGGGGATTGGATATTAGTTTTAAATTATAATTATATTTAAGGCTTAGTAATTAACACAGAATCTTAAGCCTCCTTCTAGCTTTTTAATAAATAGTATAGGGGAGGTGAATGGAGATTAACTAGGGCGAATAAATCCTTTTTCTAGATACTTGTTAAGGTATTATCGCATTATAAGCAGTTCTTCTTATAACATTCCGTATAGTGGACCGAACTTTAGTGTTATACTAGGTTTAAGTTCTATTTTAAAATCGTATTTATTCTAATACGGGGGCAGCTGGTCTGCAAATTGTTTTTTAAACTTATTAATTAGATTATAGTACTCCTTGGGTATAAGAGGTTAAGGGTTAATATACTGCTTTAGTTCTAGCGCTTTCTTAATATCTTTTATTATTACAGTAAAGATTTTATAATCTTGTTTTCTTGCTAACAAAATAAAAGGTGCGGCTTATATTATATAAATTTTAAGAGGTTTTAGCGTAATATCTTTGCATTCTTTACTACAATTGGCAGTTATAGCCTTATTGTTTTGGTTTAGGGTCCACAGCAGGGGCAGTTTATATTATATTGAATTTAAATAATCTTGTATATGTTTATAGGACTGGTAGTGTTTTAAGCAATAACTTTAGCAGTAGGTTATGCGGAATTTTAGTGTTTCTTTAACCCAGCTAATTAAAGGGTTGTGTTATTTTAGCTATTTATGTCCAAGTATTATCTTATATTGCTTTAGGGGTGTTATAAATAGGGAAATATATTTAAGGTATTCGCCTATCCACATTTTTATAAAAGCGTAGTGCGTTAATTCGCTATATATTAAGGGTTTGCCGTTAAAGCCTTATAGGCCTTAGGGCTTATTAAGTTTCTTTAAATTTAGGCGTTAGGTTTTTGCGTAGTTTATATTAATAAAGCCTATGCTGGTGGCTCCGCTGTCTATAAGGATTTATACCTCCTTCCATTTTCTAAGTGTTTAAATTTCGCCAAGTATATTAAGGGAGTTGTGTTATATATTAGCGCTGGAAGAGCCTAGATACTTATGCTCTTCTACTTCTTATCCTAAGGCACAACTTGGCTTTAGGATGATTTGTTTTCCAAGTTAGCCAAGGGTAAGATGCTTTGTAATAACTAGGTATAATTTATAAAATAAGTATAGGTTAAGGAGCGAGTATGGCTTAAAGAATAAGTGCGATTTAAGGAGTGGGTGCGATTTAAAGACCAGGAGGAACTATGGCGGACTTTTTTAAAAAGGTAAGTTTAGCAATTTCTTTAGATATATCCTTTTCTACTACATCCAAAGCATTCTCTATTTGTGGCTTAGGTTCTTTATTTATTGGTTCCTAAGGGTGCGTAGGATTAAGTGGCGTTAAGGTCTATAGGGTCGTGCGTAGGTTTTAGAGAAGGGTCGCGCTTTAGGGTATATATCGGTTTCATAAGGTCTTAAACATAAGGCGTAGTTGGCTTTAGAGAACGAGTTTATTTGTTATATTAAAGGTCCTTATTAATTCGTTAACATATTATAGCAAATTTAGGTAGGTCCTTTGGCAGTTCCCTACCTACTAACTATACTCTAATTTTATCCGAAATAGCTTGTTAAAGAGCCGTAACTTTAGCGGCTTTATTCTAATCTAGTTTGCCAATAAGGCCTAGAAATTCCAAAAAGAAGCTAGTAAAGTCTTGGTTCCATTATCATAGGTTTTTAAGTTTAGTAATAGCTGTATGTTTGCGGCTAGTGTTATTATATATTTATTCTAATAGAAAGATAAAGATTTTGAAATTAATAAAGGTGCCGTTACAGAAGAATAGGTCTATGGTTTGTGTAGCGTCTTTGCTTAAATAAGACATTCCATAGCTAATCTTGCTAGCTTTAGTAGGGTATTAGTTATAGTTTGTTAAAAGTTTAAGACGGAGCTTAGTTATAAAGGGACGTAGGTTATTTTGGTTTCTATTAAACATTAAAGGGTTAGGAAGCTTTTCTAATTTCGCGGTAGGTACTGGGTTTATTATAGGTACGGGTTAAGCTACCATTACTAGTTTAGAGTTCGCATTTAATGGGCTGGGCTTATATATAGTTATTTTAATCTTATCTACAGGTATTGTTATTGGGGTCTCTAATATAAGTGCCTTAAGGTTACGGAGTTCTTCGCGGATTGCTCTAATTAATTGCTAGTGTTAAGCTTCTAATGTCGCTCGCTGTTAGGCTAAGGCTTCTGTAAAGAACTGTTGCATTATAGTTAACTGTTCCCTAACTAGGGCTATAATGCTCATTAACGCGGGGGATTTGAGTTTATTTGCCATTTTGATAGTAGTTGTTTAGACGCAACGTAATATAAGGGCGTAAAGAGACTTTGGGGAAGATTTAAAGGAATAGTATAAATTCTATCTAAATCTAAGGGTATATAGCTCTTGCTAGGAACAAGACGTTGCGTAAAGAAGAGAAAGGAACATAGGAAGCTTGTAACTAAATATTTAGAAGTCTTGGCAGCAGATGCGTAGGCATATACGCACGCGGGTTTCGATAGGTTTCAACCAAATTCCATTACGTCAGTGGAATTTAGTGGAATTCAATTAAGTCGGCGGAATTTGGCAGAATTTAATCAACTTGGTAGAATTTAGCAGAATTTAATTAAAGCGTCGGAATTTATCTATTGAGTCTTTTACCGAGATATTCCTACTATAACTGGGCTAGTCCCGTTACACTTAGTAAAATAAAGTTTAAACTATTTAAGTGCTCTTCCTATTAAGAACAATCCTATATACGCTATTTAATCTATAGGTGTCGCTAGTTTCGCTCCTTCTTGTATAACCTTAAAATATATTTATATAAAGAATCCCTTAAGTTTTAACTTCTCTCCTAAGAATTGTTTAATAGCTAGTAACTTAACCTTAGCTGCTCTTATCCCATTAATCTTATCCTTAAGTATTCTATTATTATTTATTAGCCAGTTAACTATTTCTTATAACTGTTTAACTATAACTAGTTGTAAGTTAGTATCCCTTATGCTGATATTACCTAATAATCCTAAGGTAGTTACCGCCGTTAATAGCGTTATAACTAGTTCTTTTAGTGGTATATTATTTAACTTTATTAATACTGTAACTAGGTAGTAAATATATAATAAAGCCTTATAGGAAATACTACGGTAGATTTACTAATAGGCTAGGTATATAGGTAAATAAGAAGTTAATAATATAACAATAACTAGTGGAGTAGTTGCCTGATAGATTAACTCTAATTATATTTCAAGATTTACTATAAAGAAAGGAACTATCTAGGTAGGGACTGTGGTTCTTTAAATATATAACTCCTTTCTATAGTAATGACTAAGTACGTTTATATATTGGTATATTGGTACGTCTCCCGCGTACTTATATACTTATATACATAAGGAGTAGTCCGCGTGGGCCCAACAGGGATCCGAATCGGACGTTAAGCAATGAATAATAATAATATATACTTATATACTTATATACTAAGTTATAATACGTAATCCATTATATAACTCGGCTACCCCTTATCCTATAGTTTAACTAGTTCCAGCGCCTCCCGCGCTTTTATTACTAGTCCGTTTATATTTTCTCTTAGTAGTCGTACTACTGCCAATATAAGGTCCGTAATACTAAACTTACTATTTATTCTCTTTTTATCCACTATACGTATCTACTTTATAAATTAGTAGTTTAATATCTCCGTATACTAGCTTTAGCATCGCGATATACTATATAGAGTAGATTTTTATTTTCGTTAGTAAGTTAAGTCTATATGTAACTTCTAAAATTTAGCTAAAAATTTAAATAATCCTAGTCTAACTTCTTACTTAATTATTAACTTTTAAAATTTTATATAGTAGCTATACTTTATCTCCCTCAAGATATAGTCCTTTAGATCTCTTAGTATTATAGTACTTTTTAGTTCTTTCTTATAATAGCTTTACTATTATATAAAGGTCCTTATAAAGATATATTAAAGTCTTTATTCTTTACTTAATATAGTAATAATAGTGTCCTTAGCTTGTATCTGTAATTCACCTTAAATAGTAACGTTTTCATTCCTTTTTATAGTATTGTATTATATGCAAATTATATAACTAGTAATAGTAATACCTAATTATTCTACGTATAATTAATATAATACTCTAGGTATTGTTCTAACGTTTAATTTAGTCTCTTTATTTATCTATCTATCTATAGGTAATATACTGTGGAAGTTACTACCTAAACCCCCTATTCCGCTAAGAATACTTTCTAAAATACTACTATAAATCTTAGATCTCTATTTAATATAATCTTTATTAATACTCTATATCTTATAAATACTTCTTTAATATAGATTCTAGCTATATCTTCCGCCAAGATTTTTCTATATATGCTATAAAATAGCCCTATTTAGTTAACTTATCCACTATTACTAGGATTATATTATACTCCTATCTAGTAATAGGATCTTTTAATTTTAGTAACTTTATAATAAAGTTTTATAATATTGTCTCCTATAGTCTTTCTAGTATTTTAATGGATTATGGCCCTCTATATAGCCTATACCTTATTAGTTTATTTCTTTAGTAATCTAAATATTCCTTTATAACTTATCTTACTAGTTTTTAAATTCCTTAAATAATATACTTCTCTTAGAGTCTTAATACTAAGCCCGTAGTTCCATTATACCCTTAAATTATTCCATTATAGAATTCCCTAATAAACTCCTTTGTAATTCCCTTTGGGATATATATAGCTTCTTAATATTTATGTTACTCTAAATCTAGATTTCTATTCTATACTTCTTAGATCCTTTAAGACTACGCAGTCTCTAGTGCCTTATAGATCTATTTTTCTTAAGTTGCTATAAGTTTAGGATAATTATATCTAATTAATCGATCCTTGTCCTTTTATAATATAGCCCCTAATAGTTTTTCTTTATTTTATAATTCCGCCTTCCTACTAAGCGCATCTGCCTTTATATATTTAGTACCTTTAATATACTAAATTTTAAAATAGTATTCTATAAACATTTTTATATAAGGTAAGAATATAAATAGGGAGTTTAATAATGGAATAATAGGGTATGTTATAAAGATAAACGGATTCTTAAGGGAAAATGAAGAGTCTATATACGAGGTAGGAAGGGTTTTCCCTAAGTATATGCGGCATATATACCTTACAGACGAGTTGTATGCGAGTTACCTATGCCTCGCAGCTATATAACTATCGGCTTAGGTTTTACCTAACAATGCCCCCCCTTTAAAAGGATTATCTCCAATCCTTTATATACTTAAGCCTTAATAAAACCCTATAAAAAAACCTTAATAAGAAAAAAATTGGAGGGGAAAAAGCGTTCTAATTTTGCGTATAGAAAGGTAGGTATATATATATACTTCGCAGGTAGGTTATGGGTTACTTATATACAGCCAGACATATAGGCGGTAAGGTAGTATACCCGTTAAATCCGCCGCTAACCCTATACTTTAGCCTTACGCTATACCTACGTAGCATATATAGAAATTCTGCTAAATTCTACCAAATTTTGCCAAATTCTGTTAATTGCGTATACTTTGCCAATAAATTTTTTTTTCAAAAGCTCGCTTATATAGGTAGGTCGCTAGTACCTCGCGAGTAGGTTATAGGTTATTTATATATAGCTAGACTTATAGGCTGTAAGGCGGTATACCTATTAAATCCGCCGCTAACCCTATACTTTAGCCTTGTAGTATACCGGTACGGATAGGTCCTAGGTTACTTATATATAGCTTAACTTATAGGCGGTAAGGCTATATACCTATTAAATCTGCCTCTAACCCTATACTTTAGCCTTATATTATCTGTATAGCACGTGCATAGAATAGTATATAAGTTGTTAGTATAGGTTACTACTAGTAGGTTACTAGTAGGTTAAAAACCCTAGTTAAAGGACCCTAGTTATATACGGACCTATAATAATATATAAGTCATCGGTATAGGTTACTATTAGCGAGTTACTAGTAGGTTATAAACCCTAGTTAAAGGACTTTAGTTATAAATAGGCCTATTACCTAATATATAAACAGTTTACTAAAATAATAAGGTAATGGACTAGGTCTAGAGAGAGTACTTATAATTACTTTAGAGTTACTAGTAGTATATTATAGCCCCGCCTATAAGTCGCTAGTATAGCTAAGTTGCGTTAGAGTATAGTTTATATAGAATATTAATAAATTAACGTGTTTCACCACTTAACTGCGCATCCTACTTAATCGCGCACCCGGTTCCCCACTGAAAATCGTAAAAATCATAATACAATATCTCAACAACCACTTAATAATAACTTCTTAAATTTTATATTTGAGCTTATATATATACTCTGCCTTACTTTTTTAATTTTAGAAAAATGTAACGTGGCCTGTCTCCACGTCGCCATATAGCTAAAAAGACTAAGAGTGCTTGTAAACTTGTCGCAAGCGCGGCGGGACCTAATATATATACTCTTACAATTGCCCTTTCCTCTACGCGCTTGTCCCTAAGCGCTTACAGGGATTCCTCTATATAGTCCATTTTTGGGCCCCTACAAGGATTAAACGCTAAAAGTATTACTATATTAGTTAGTCCTTAGTAATATAAGCAATTGGAATCTTTACTAACGCCTTATTACATAAATACGCGTTAGACTATACTGGAGCAAAGTGTAACCGTTAGAAGTTAAACCCATAACCTACTATTAACGGACCATATACCTAGCTCTAGTAAGTTCGCAAGCATAATTATAACGTGGCCTGCCTCCATGTTACTATATAGCTAAAAAGACTAAGAGTGCTTATAAACTTATTGTAAGCGCGGCGGGACCTAATATATATACTCTTACAAAAAATATATTAAGTAGTTATAGAGATATATAGTTTTAGATTGTAGATTATACTCTAATCTTTATATCTTTATAATTACTTAATAAATTTATCTAAAATTTTAAAAAAAAAATAGGCCGGGGTATATATATAAGCTTAAATATAAATTTTAAGAAGTTATTATTAAGTGGTTGTTTAGATATTATGCTGTGATTTTTATAATTTTTGGTAGGTGCGTGGTTGAGTAGGGTGCGCAGTTAAGTGGAAACACGTTAGGCTTTACCCTATATATATACCGCAACTCTTACTGTAAGTATTAGCTTATTCCTTAATTCCTTAAAACATCCTCTGCCTTTCTTTAATATTTTATATACTGTTAAGGCGTACGCCAAAAGAGGCCCGTGCGCGAATACTAAAATATTAATATATTTCTCCAAGGACTTAATTCGGCTGTGCTTAATATACCCCTTATAAAGAAGAACCTTGCTAGTAAAAGCATCTTAGCTTAATTAAGACATAATAGAATTAATTATATATTAAGTTTAAGCTTTATTATAATGATTTAGAGCCTTAATTTTAGTAAGACGCTAGCACCCTTACTAAGCTCCTATTAGGCCTAGGTATATAAGTTAAACTAGTTTTTAACGTTTATAGATATTTAATTATCTTAAGGTTTAGAAGGTAGCTTAGATTCTACTAGTATGCTTTTAACATTTTCGTCTATACTAGATTTTAAGGCGTTTTGCCATTATATTATTGACGTATTACCATTAAGTATAGGTATTAATCTTATCCTTAAAAGAGTTATAGAAAAATTTAACCGGCTATCCTCCTAAGGGGATTAGTAAAGATTTAAATATAAGGTAAGAATATAGATAGGGAGTTTAATAATAGAATAATAGGATATATTATAAGGATAGATAAATCCTTAAGGGAAAAGGAGGGGTCTATATCTAAGGTAGGAAGGGGTTTCCCTAGGTATATATAGCACACATGCCTTATAGGCGAGTCGCATGGTCGTTGCGTGGGTGGCTCTCCTCGACTCCATAATACAATTCCGCTATGGGTTAAAAAACAAAGCGAGGCGGCATCTGTCAATATACGGTGCTCTTTATAGCTTTCTAAATCTACGGAGACATACCACCACACTCTACCATTTTAAATATATCTAGTACACAGCTAGACTTTATACGTCCGCCTTTAGATAGCTCTATACCCGTACCTGTACCTGGGGCTATTTCTAAATACGTTAACGGCTAAATTCCGTCTTTAGATAAACCCTCTCCCATATATCCAACCGGTCCTCTATTAAAGCCTATTATAAATAATTAACTATCTACTACTATAGATCCTGCTTAGCCGTCTACTATAATGTCTACTATATCCCTACCACAGCTGCCATAAGCTAATACTTAACTTTTCTTATTTATTCTTAACTTATAGGCGCCGTTAAGGAAATATAAGATGCTTTAGGGCGGTAATTTAGTATTCTAGCTTTAGGCCGAGTGGACTTTAGGGCTAAAGGGTAGGCCGTTAATTAAAGCTTTTAATTGCTACTAGGGGCGTACTAATGGGTTAACGGCGAGGCTATATTCTATAGCCATTACCGTAAGATAATTAAGGATATAAAACGGCGCGTAGAAAACAGTATAGTAAGAGATAAGAGATAGGCTATTAACTAGCTAAAGTAGCTATAAGGCCAGCGTTCTTTAGATTAGCTCTATAAGAATATTTAAGGCAGGGGAGACTCCTTTTTAGATAGTATATAATACCTATTTTACTATAGTAACCAAGACGCCTTAATATAGGACTATACTAGTAACTAAAATATCTTAATATAGAACTATACTGTAGTAACTAAGACGCCTTAATATATAACTATACTATAGTAACTAAGACGCCTTAATATAAGACTGCACTATATTAACTAAAACGCCTTAATATAGGAATAGAACGCGTTAAGGTGTTTTATATTTAGAGTAACATTACGCAACTACCTAGAAGTACTGATTAAACTTAAAATATATACCTTTTCGCCTAAAATCGCGTGCGAGGGTACTTAGGGGCGGTCGCTCTACGACCTTATACGCGTTATTAACAGGGGTAACCCTAACCTTATATTAACCTAAAGAGTATCCTTTATATTATAAGTTACGCGCGAGCGCTATAAGGGCCCCTTTGATTAACAAGGCAGTCTTAAAAAACTATATATTATGTCACGGCACTGACCTGACGCGTTGTTATGGCTACGCGTGTGCATGAGCACGGACCTAACCCCTGAGCAACACGTATATATACCTGCCTCATCTCCTGTACATAGATCCTCACACGACATCGTTTGTCAATGTTATACAGTCACCTCGTACCTTGACCATCCGCACGTACCGTGACATATTACTATATATTAAAAAAGCTTTAGACCAAATCTATTAACTATTTTATATAAAGACTAGTAAAAGGTTTTAAAAGATATATAAAGGGATTTAAAAGCCTCTTTTAAAGCTTTTAATTAATATAGTTAAGAAACTATAAAATAGTGTCACGGGACTCACTCGTTCTCACGTCTCTGCGCGTCTTTGACGTTCTTGACCCGTGCTCACGTTCGTCCCGAGACACCTACGCACGTTCCCCTATAGCCCCTATTTATACCCGTACCTGGCACACGAAGACTCTTCTTCTTCATCCAATGTCTTTGTATCAACCACGCATAGTTACGTGTACGTAGCCTTCTCAATTACTACCTCGTTTAGTGCATTGTATCCCGGCTCGTGCCTACTCCGTGACAAATAGTAAGGATTAAAAAAGGCTTTAATAGGCGTAGAGGTAGTATTTAGCTATATATATACTATTCTATAGAGTACGGTTGCTAGCTACCTTATTAAGCGACTTAACTTTAAAGAATAAGCCGTATAGATTTGATTATAAGAGGTTTAGCAAATATTAACGGCTTTATATTTCTAATCACGACGATTTAATTGCATTAATCTTATTGGTTGGTTTTATTGATACCGAAGGGACGAATTTCGGCGGGTTAAGGGATAATGCGTATGATAATCAAGGAGAAAATCCTCTCTAGTAAAACATGCGCAATCTAATGAATGAAATACCGGCGTTGTATTCGAACGTATGCATGCGGAAAGGAGGTACTGAAATAGCGGTCGGGCGTTCGTTAGTAAGCAGTGAGATTTAAGGAATCAAACTGCACTGAAAGTTCATGGGGTGAAAAACGCAGGGCCTTGAAGTCTAGGAAGACTTAAGCTAAGGAAAAAGTCTGTTAGCACTACATTTCCCGCAGCTGCTATCCGCCACCTGTCGGCGTGTTTCTGCCTTTTGACAGTGACATGCTGTATGGGGCCTAGAGGTTACGTTAGTCAACATGTTCGTACACTAAATGCGGAGCTACCTGCAGGAGCTACCTGCAGGCCAAAAGGGTGGGGAGACAGTGCATACCAAGACCTTCTTTGCGTTACATATTCGCCATGCGAGGTTCTTAATATTTCCATCAGCCTGCACCACCTCGGCCGCGAGTTCGATGCCAAACCTACAAGATGTTAGTGGTCTTCTAACCGGTTTACTTTCCATTTTTCAAAAAAAAAAAAAAAAAAAAAAAAGAAAACTTGCATTTGGTGTACCGCGAAGACTATGCGCTTTGCATACTTCCCATCCCTCTCGACCAAACTACCAAACGGCTCATCGACAGTGCTAGGCGCAATCTCCGGGTTTCTATCAAAGCAGTTCCTGACTACCGGAAGTAAAGCAGTCTCTACAGCACCTCTGATGAAACCATTCGCATCAACTTCAACATCTTCCTCATCGAATCGAGCGATACGAATCTCGAAAGGCAGAGAGATGGCCATAACGTTGTGTTTCCCATCGTGATGGTATCGAAACTCAAAGACACCAGAAGTCCACCAAATCTTGTCACCAGAAAACTCCATCTCACCATGATAACAATCCCTATTCTCTCCATCCTTTCTGTCTTTCGCCGGAATAAGATTATCGCTGACCAAAATACCCTGATCTGGTCTTGTAGAGTCATAGGCACCACGGGTCGTAGCAATCCAGCGCCCGTTAGAAGCAACGCGTGTAACATCCCTAGATGCACTATCTGCCACCATGTAAAGCCCAATCCAGTCCTTTTTGCTGTGGTTTAGTGGCGCAGTCCATCGCACCTTAATTGGTGCACCGTACTCGAACATTAGTGTCCGAAACTCGCTTGTACGCTTGGCCGGCAGACGCGCCATCTCGCTCTCACGACCGCTGCTCTTGTCCTTCTCTGCGATTGCAGCGCTTGGCGTGCCTTCAATCTCGATGGAATAATCTCTGAGATCTAAACCCGCAATATCGGGAGCTAAGCGAGTGATACTGATACGTGCTGGGTATGACTTAAAGAGTGCTGTGGAATCTTTAACGAATGTACCAACGCCCGCGGCGAGCTTGGGGCGTGCGGATTCAAGCAATTCTTCAACGAATTCAACGGTTTCGCCGAGCACGCGATCGACGCTACCATGCCATTGCCGGATCGGTAATGGCAGCGAGCGCTTAAGGCTTTTAGAGAGACCTGAGGTCTGACGCAGGGCTTCGCCATAGAGTTTTTGCATATGCGGACGTTCGACAACCTGAATGAAAGCAAGAGTGAGGCTATGACTCAGTAATGCGAGGAAGAAGATAGTCTTGCTCCATGTAATGATGGCAACGCCCCAGACGCCGGCCAAGCCAAGAAATCGTTCTGGATTGTTCAAAAAACGATAGATGCCACTGTACGTCAATTTGTTAGGTGATTGATCGAAGAAGTCGCCAAAGAACCAGCCAAATTCTCCAAGTGATTCGTATATGCTAACGACAGTCCACAGCTGGAGGGCTACCATAGCAACTCCGATGACGTGACGTAAAAGCACCAGCCCATAATCCCAATCAGGAGGTGAGGAGTACATCTTCCAAGCAGCACAGATGAAACTAGCATGACACATGGTCATGCTAAGATGATAAAGACTCTTCCACTGCCGCCAAGCTTCTTCAGTGCTGTCACCATACTTGATGAAATGACGAGTCCATTCCTTCTTGTTGGACTGTCGATCCAGTACGCATCCAATGCCCATTGAGTACCAGAGGCGCCAGACCACAGCATTTGCAACAAAGAAAGTCTGGAAAAGGCCTGTTGATGGGGTCATTGCCGCAAAACTGAATAGATAGAATTGAAACAGCAGAACCGTCACGTCAATCGATCGATGAAAATCGATGTTTTGCAAACCAATAAGATTGTGGACTGGCGAGGGTTGGATTGTGGATCCGAAAGGTGGGAGGCCATCTCCAAATCCGGAGTCTGAACTTCTAGAATATGGACGTTCGTCTTCTCGGGAAGTGTCCTTGGGTAGTCGCTTTCGGGGCGCTGGTGAGTTGTATGTTTTCTCGATATGCGGGTTTTCAACGAGAGCCAAGAAGGCGAATTGAGCAGCATGAGCGAGGATGGAGATGAATAGGACTTTGTAGCTTGCTGCCATGAGAGAGATGCCGTAGTACCCAGCATATCCAACAGAATACATTGGGTGCGGAGCCATTTCGAATACGCCGTCAAAAGTAAGTTCTTGGTCGATGAGATAGAAGAAATCTCCCCAGTACCAGGCATAGTCTTTAACAACCCTATGAGCATCTAGTTTGACCCAAAGATTAAAGAGCACTAGGATAATCCCGGCAACCCAGCGAGCAACTGTCATTGCCACTCCTTCTCCCGCAGGTCTACCACCGCAAGCTATGGCGAACAGGGAGTAAGAAACAAAGTCACACATCAAAATTAGATCAACCACTCGTCTAAAGACTAGCCAAGTATTATACTCAATTGGTGCCTCCTCGAATTTGTAGTCTGTGGGGATTTTGGTTTCCATTTCCCTCTTCAAAATGGCATAGAGCCAGGGATGAGGGTTTTTGCCTTTAGATGGATGTTCAAAGATCCTTGAATTTTTTGCCCATATGACCAAACGCCGGTGATCAGACTGAACCTGAAGAAGGTATCCAATGCCGGCATTGTATGAAGCTCGCCAGAATAGGAAAATCACGGCGAATGCAGGAACTCGAAGGCTTGGTGGTAGCCAGTATAGAGTGAGTATCATCAGAGCAAGTACAGAAAGTACAATGAGGTCCGAGATGTTCTTTGGTTGTGTGGGTGATAGGAGCTGCGAGACCATGTCATGAGTCTGTGGAACGGTAAATACTGCAGTTAAGTGAGAATAGAATCAGCACTTATCATTCTCCACAAGGAGTTTGCTTGACTTGACTGCATGCTCTTTTAGATCTAGTGAGCAATTGGCAGACGTTCCTCGTCACATCCGACTAGACGTAACAGCACAAGCAGCTGGCGTGGCAAGCTACTCACCTGTGCCATCAGGAGTCCTGCCATAGGTGCGCCTATCCTTTTCATCTTTTCCGTTCATATCCTCTGCCGAATTCAATTCCAACACTTTCTCTCTTGCATCTGCCGAGCTCTCTCTTTTTTGTGACGTTACAGTTGAATGTGGTGCCCCTCCTCTGAGTTCACTGCCCTCGAGGAATGTTTCTCTCTCAAAACCACTCATCGCAATCTTATCAAGTTGAGTTGTTCAGATTGAGCAGATTCGGAAGCGAAAGGCTGAGAATTGGACGCACAGTAACAAGGAATGTTCTCTCGAGATTATTATGCAGGGTGTTAGGTGCGTGGATTCAAGGGTCGGTCTCAAGAACGAAGCAGTAATCGAGCCACTTCCTAGCAAGGAATATATACAAAGGCAATTTTCGCGGTTCCTCGACAAAGGCCATGGAGTCTCTTGCTTGGGTTGAGTGAAGGGAGGAGTGATCAACCGAAGACGTGTAGCGAACTTGGCTTGCATCGCTTTAGAGATGTGGCCCGTGCACGCGATCAAGAACATTAACCAGTGTGGCCAAAAATTACGATAAGCGAATTAAAATAAATCGATATCGGATACCGGATTATCCGATATCGATTTATTGACCCGAGGTACGAGTGGTCTATACTTTCAGGTGTTCGAATTTTCAAACTTCTGCCAAGCCGGCTTCTAATTGGTTATAAAAAAAGTCGCGGGCGGTATCTACCTGCAGAATACACGTGACG
>Ga0307507_10002589_pt1 | contig 37367 bp, 10 predicted proteins | sample 7_EM_MG_FD_207223 | JGI IMG/M metagenome (GOLD analysis project Ga0307507, IMG submission 207223) | Populus trichocarpa ectomycorrhiza microbial communities from riparian zone in the Pacific Northwest, United States - 7_EM | ecosystem: Host-associated > Plants > Roots > Unclassified | place...
CCTGTCTAAGCCAGTGCTGATGGACGTCGATATGTCGTAGCTTGGTGTCAAGCTTTGGTGTATCCTGTCTTAGGAGTCGTATAGTCTGCATATTGTCGCATAGCAGGGTAAAATCGCGTTCTAAATTGAGACCGATTGCCTTAAAGAAACGCTGCCACCAGATAATCTTAACAGCAGCCGTAGACAGGGAGAGAAGCTCCGCTTCAGTAGTCGAGCGAGTCACTGATCTTTATAGGGTTGCCTTCCAATCAATCAGTCCTCCAAATAGCATAAAAAGGTATCCTTGAGAGCTCCGTCTAGTCTCTTTATAGTCCACAAATGCTGCGTCAGATACTCCATAAAAGGTAACGTCTTCTCCTTCGGGGTTTCTGAAGTAGACGTGTGCTCCAAATACTTCGCCAGAGTATTTAATAGCTGTAGATTTTGTTCCAAGGCAATAGGCAATAGCTTAGTTTAATGCATTAAGGTGCTTTTAATTTGGATTAATAAGGAATTCGGCTAGCTTAGAATGTGTCTTTGCAATATCAGGTCTTCCAAATACGGCAAGGTACGCAAGGGAACCAACCCGTTGCTAGTAGGCTAGTGTTCTTTAAGAGTTCATCTGCTAGTCGGACGGAATTAGTTCGTTAGGTAGTAGTGTTTTAGGGAACCTTCCTGGTTGAATATTGAATCGACTAGCTATCTTTTCGATATAGGAATCTTGGCAAAGCCAGAGCTTTCTACTTACCCGATCTCGCTTAATTCGAATTCCTAGGAACCACTATAGGTCTCCTAGTGCACGGATCTTATATTAATATAGAAGTTTAGCTTCGAATTCTTCTAGTCTTTAAATATCCTTTTTAGCAAATAGGACGGCAATATCGTCTACATAAAAGAAGACAATAAGTCGTCCATCAGTATAAAGGCAGTTTATACCTAGGACAGGCTTCAATCCGAATTTGGCCAGTGTATTAGTAAGCTCTTTATACTAAAGTAGTGGTAAGACTTTTAATCCGTATAGCGCCATAAGTAGCTTTAAGATATGTCCATTTTGATCAAAGCCTTCTAGGCAGTAACAGTAGACTGGCTTGTCTAGTCTTGCATTTATAAATACGTTCACAGCGTCATACTATCAAATCTCCAAATCGAATGCGGCTGCTATAGCCATAAGGGCACGGAATATTCAAGCAGCTAGGGTTGCTGCATAGGTCTCTTCCTCAGTAATCTGCAGGTCTCCGCGGACGCATAGTCGAGCTTTTAGCTTTTGTAGGTAGCCGTCGCTGTCGAACTTGTATTTGAAGACCCATTTCAGTGGAAGGATCTGCTCGTTATATGCTTCTTCTTTTAGTACAGTCTCGAATGTCCCTCGGCGTTTTAGGTCATTGTATTCTTTTTCCATAGCCTTTTAAAAGCCGGTAGTTAAAGGGTGCTTTCTTAGCTCTTTAAGGTTCCTTAGTTCAGGTAGAAGATTGTCTCAATACAGGGAGGATCTAGTTCGGTTAATGTCCTTTACTAGTCCTGTAGCAAAGCCAGCGTAGTAACCAAATAGGGTAGGTATATTGGCTAGTGCTGCTGCGTACGCTTGACGTCGAATTCGTTTAGAACCTTCTGGTAGGACAAGGTCGGCAGAAGGATCGGCCAAGACCTCGTTAGCTCGTAGAGCTGTATTCAACGGTTCTAACAAACCTGGCTAGGTGGGAATTGTTTCAATTGTATCCAGGATATCGTCTTGAAGTCCTCCCAGTGTGGTGTTTGTTTCTGGCAGATCCGGAGATACCGTTCTACTAGGTATCAGTAGCTGTTTAATATCCTTTGTAGAAAGCTCTGCTGAGTCGTTCGATATAGTCGTTTAATCTACATTTAAGGTAGGTCTATATAAGATAGATTTATCCTTAGATTTATCCTCGTAGAGAGGTTCTGGTAAACTAATCGCCTGGATAGTATCTTCTAATGCTTCCCTAAGTAGGTAATCAATGTTTTAACCCTTAGGGTCATAGAACGAGGTCTCATCAAATATAACATCTCTAGTTCAAATAACTTTATAAAGACTTAGAATCCAGATTCAGTAGATATTAGTTAAATCATAGCCAACCAGATGTCCAATTAATACACAAGGAGCTAGCTTATCTCCCTTTCTAACTTATTTGTTCAGCGTATAGGTCTTGCAACCGTATTCATACATATGGGTAAGTATTGGCGGCTTGCCGTAGGCGACCTTATACGGAGTTTTCCACCCTAGTTGCTCATTTGGTGTTCAATTAAGTGTATAGCCAGCAGCAAGGAAAGCCTCTAGTCCTAGAGATAGAGGTAAGGATGCTTCTAGCTGCATAAACCTTAATCGTTCCATAAAGGTTCTTCCAGATCGTTCTACTCTACCATTCTATTCTTCAGTATATAGTGCTCGGCATTCAAAGGTAATGCCTTTATCTACACACCACGTGTCTAGGGTATCTTCCGTTTGTCTAAATACTTGTTCATCATCACTCCAGAAGAAGATAACGTCTTAGTAGAATCATATCTTAATTAAGCGGTAAGTCTTGCAAATAGTAGGTAGGACAGTAGCTTTGTCCCTATTCTTAGAGGTAAACATAAAGTTAAATTTGGAATATGTGCAATAGAAATGCATAACATATCTATCGCCGTTATACCCTAGTACTCCAAGGTAGATAATATCAAATGCTAGCCGTTTGAATGGTTAAGTGGCTGGAAATTCATATTCTCGTCTTTAAGAGATCTACTACGTGTGCTTTACTAATAAGCAAACTTCACATTCAATTTTAAGCGGTGCTTGTTCATTGGTTTCAAATTCGGTTAGCTCTGCGCCAATAACATACTTAGGAAGCTACGCAATAGTATTAGGTCCTACATGGCCGAGAATTTTATGCCATCTTATAGCTATGGCTCCGATTGGTTTGCGGGCCATGCGGCTTAGCTAGTACCTCTTAGAGGTTAAAAATATTGATTGAGTTAAATCTAGGGTACTCATAGGCTCTCTGTGCATCAGTGCCTAGTAGCCCCCTAGTCGTTTCGCATAGTAGACTGTTTCGCTAGTTGCTAGACAGTAGAGCAAATTTCGCCCTAAGTCAAAATAGATGTCGTTCTCAGTAGCTCTTAATAGCGCTACGATATTTGTAAACATAGTAGGCACTAGCGCTACATGGGATAGCTTCATTTTTGACTTCCCAGTAGGTGTATCAACAGTAATGGTTACTGTTCCGTAGGCTTGTATTTTTTCAAAATTTCTGCCAGCAATTAGGTAGTCGTCTTCTGCTACTAGGTATGAGAAGGTAAAGTCTTCTTTATTATTATAGACATGGGTATCTGCGCCAGGGTCAAGTATCTAGGTATTCTGGAGTTTAAAAGGAGTTTAACCAGTACTAAACACAGCAGCATGGCTAGTCGGTTTGGTAGAAGGTAGGGTTTTAGAATTAAAATCAATTATAGATTCTATATTCTAATTGTTCTCCTTTGCTTCCTATTCTCTTTTTTGAATTCAGTTAACGATGCGTTTAATCTAAGGTGTAGATAAGATAGCTTTATTTACTTTCTTCTAGACATCTACCCTTAGTCTCCATCCTTAAGGGCGCTTATGCTCAGCGATATAATAGCAGTCATTAAACCAATGTATAATACCGCATATGCATTCCTTGTTCCATCTCGAATTTAAATTTAAATTGCTGTTGGAATTAGAATTGCCGTTAGAGTCTGAATTGGAACTGTTTTAAAGGGTTGCAAATGCAGAGTTATTGGCAGTCGAGGTAGACAATGCTTGCTGTATGCGGTAGTGCTCCTTAAATTCCTCAATAAGGTCAATAATGGATAGGGCCTCTTTATCCTTCCATTCTTTTCGAATGAGATTTACTTCTAGTGCTCCTGCGAAGCTAGAAGAGATGGGTTTGATTGCTCGTATAAAGTCATAGTGGGGCCTGAATCCCTATACATCTGGAAGCTCCAATTCCTCTGCCAGCTTATAGACGCTCCTCCAGTTGTTTAACCATTTTTCAATGCTCTGCTTTTTGTTATAGGCTTTAAGAGCCGTGTATTAATTAAGAACGTCGCGTTTTTGACCTAAGGTGGTAGGGGCGAGTACAGTCTTCAATTCTTAAAGGCGTTCGTATACCGTTCCGAGGTCTTTAATGAGAGGGAGGTAGGCTACTGACGTCGTGCGGACAATATAATTGCTGATATCGTTTATGGCTTGCTCTTGCTTCTGGTGTATACGGAGGTCGTCCTTATACTCAGCGTAGAGTTGATTGTACGCAATAAGTTAGTTTGGATCTAGCTTGGCTATTAATATAGCGGTAGGAAGCACGTCTCTTAGTATAGGTCAACTGGGTGACTGCAGCTTTGGAAGCTCATCTTTCTTCTTTAATGGGTCAATGTACTGCCATACGTTGTTTGTTTTAGCAGTGTCTTAAATAATAAAGAACCATTGCATCCAATCAGATGGCTTTTCAAGGATAAGGTTGAATTTTAAATGAGGTCCGTCGGTATTGGTTGTCATTTTTAGAATTTAACAGGTTAAGCAGGGTCCTAGGTTAGCGTCTTGGCGAAACCTTATTTTGACGTTTTTTGATTCGTCAGTTCGTTCGTCAGTTCGTTCGTCTATTGGGTACGTTCGTCGGCTAGGTGCGACCGTCCGTTCGTTTGGTAGGTGAAGAAGCTCAAGACACTTGCAAAGGTGGTAGAAGTAGTGACTTCGTAAATAAGGTAGTAGATTAATTGGTTTAGCAGGTAGTGCAATCCGGGCTCATAACTATAACAGTGCAAGTGTGGGAGAATTGAATGAGCGACTTGATTTTGAATATAGCTCTAGAGTCTCTATATATACATAAGGAAGATGCAGGGAATAGAGATAGGTGGCAAGAATTACAAGGGTAAGCAGCTGAAATGGTGAGATATGCAGGGGTAAGCAGCTGAGGTAGTGAGACGGTAGTAAGCAAGTCCGATCTTGGGTCGACAACAGCATGGTACCGGTAGTCGGTTACATTTTCTATAGTAATTTAATCTTAGATAATTTCCTAGTAAATACCTATAGCAATATTAAAGGCTATAGTTAACTCCCCTAGCCCTTAAACCTTGATACTACGCTTAAATTACTTTAATTAACACCGTAAACTCTTTAGCCTAGCCTATTTTATATATATTCCTTTTATAATATATTAAAACTACTACTATAGAAGGGTACGACCACTCTTAGACAGGAAGTCACGGTGTAGTCTCTTAGTTAGTTAGTTAGTTAGTTAGTTAGTTAGTTAGTTAGTTAGTTAGTTAGTTAGTTAGTTAGTTAGTTAGTTAGTTAGTCGCAATTAGCTAGTAGAAAAGCGGTTAGTAAGAAAAGAAGAAAAGAGTATATTAAAGGAAAAGTGTGTATCTATTAGTGCCGTCCAAGTTATTAAAGACTCTGGGGCTCTAGACTAATCTATATAAAACATATAAAAAGCCTAGACTCTCTTAAAGCTATACCTAATCTAGATATTAAATCTAGGAGGCTAAATTATACTACTATATACCTCCCCTAATAACTTCTAAAACTCCTTACCTCTCCCTATCTTTAAAAGGAAGGTACGGCTAGTAACTATATGCGTTTCTTACCCTTATTATAAACCTAAGATGGCGAGCAAGGAGACTCTATTCTGGTTAAATAAGACTACTTTTTTCCGCCTAACTAGGCAGTATAAGAGGTACCAGACTAATGGCTTTTAGATAATATAGCTCTCTTACATCCTTCTATTTGCTTAGTTCTGTTCCATAATTTTTTAGGTAACTTTATATAACTCTATCCTTCTGTAATAACAGGAGGCATAATACTTAGATCTACCGTAATAGTTAAAGGATTAATTTTATAGTTAACGTAGTAGAAGTATAAGCGGCTATTAAAACGCTCTATCTTAGTTGCATATATAAGCTAAAACGTATCCTTATAGTTTTTAACAGCCCTAAGACGGTAGGAATTCATCTATTTCCTAACTTTATTCCTATTGCCAGCAAGAAAAAGGTTATAATCTTAAATTACCGCTAAAGAATCCTATTATTATCTACTAAAAAGGGCGTTAGATAAGGCACTAGTAATAGTAAGCTTAACTATAGCAGAGAAGCGGTACAGGATTACGCTGTAAAGATTGGTATATCTAAATGGCGTATAAGGCGGCGCCTTTAAGTCTTAGTAAGTATCTACCAGCTCTGCCTAGGTTCCTCCTTCTATAACCTTAAGGTTATTATAATCGTCTTAAATACCAACAAACTATAGTAGTATTATTTGCTGGGTCCCAGTTAAAGGTCCTTTTACTCCATAAGGAAGGTAAGACATAGTTATGCGTATATCTCCTTTCTTATACGGCTAAGCTACCTAGTTAGTTATATATTTTTCTACGTCCTTAGTAGTCCAGTCTTAATTAGAGATCTTATATATAAATCCATCGCCCTTAGTTAATCCTTATGCTTTAAGATCTGCCTATTATAATTTTAAGTAATAATATATACTAGGCAGGATAATTATGTAATTATTCTTAGTTTTATTATCTAGAGAAACGCTCCCTTAAGTTATATTAGCACCGCGTTCACTCTCTAAAAGAGAGGGAATATTAACGTTAATATAGCGGAAAGCTATAGAGTCTCCCTTAGCCGTAAACTTTATATAGTAAGGGTAGGAGATAAGTTGCTACTAGCTATTAGGCCTAAGTGCGTAATAGAAACGGTAGTACTAAGGATCTTATCTTATTAGCTGCTAGCAGAGACTATAGACTATTATTTTTAACTAGCTGTAATTTGGCCGTCTATTAATTAGACGCTAGTAATAATAGTATATACGCATTTCTTTATTAATTATTGCTAAAATGCTAGAATCCCACTACTATTTAAACATGTTTAAAACCATGGATTCGTCTTGCTGCTATATATCTTAGTTATCTAGTAATAGCATCTAATTAAGCAAAGCCGCTCTATTGTAGGAAAACCTTAATACTAAATTATAAATGGACTTGTATGGTTTTAAGGAGTTAAATAAAACTAGAGGTCTATAAGCTTTTCTAAACTAGGAGTATATACTAGGATCTGTCTTTATAGTGCCAAGGTAATTATAAGCGTGGTATATTAAATAGAGTCTATGGTATAGCGTGGTATAGTTTAGACCCTTTATTGCCAAACCTATATATCCTCCTATAGCTTATATATGCATCTAGCAGACCTTATATATCTTTGGGTTAGAACTAGCCGCCCTATACTAACTGCGTAAGAGCTTTATAACCTTAGTTAGTTTAATTTAAGTAGTTTAGTTTAGGGATGCTTTAAGATAAGCTAGTATATTATCTTTATAGTTACACCCTTACTTTAAATAGAGTATTGCTATAGTACCTGCGGCCTCCTTAATATACTCCTTATTATCTCTAGGCTTAATAACATTTTTATTAAATATTAATTCTACTTCTAGCCCTCCTACTTCTAGATAAGCAACCATTAGCCCTCTCCTTAGATTCCTTCTTAAAGAGGATACTAGTAGCTATAGGGGCAAGCTAATAGGCGTTCTAACTATAAGAATACTTTTGTTTATAGAAGATAAAGGCAAGTTAACTAATATAGATAATCCTTGTTAAGATGGGCTTGGTATAATACTAATACCTCCTCCTTAAACAGGTGTTAACGGCTAAAAGGCTAATAGATTTATTACATTAGAAGTAACGTATTCCATCACCGAGTGTCCGATAATTTCCTTGGCGTCCACCATCTACCTTTACACGACTATATCTTAACAAAACAATATACAATCCATTTAAAAAAATGGTAGAATTAATCTAGCTTTATAAGCCTATCTTTAAAGCTAATTTTTAAGTGCTAAAGCTATTGCTAAATTGTTTAATATTAATCCCCATACTTTTTGCTAATATGTTAAAAAACGCAGATATAACGCGATTATATTCTAAACTACTATAAGCTTACTTAGACTAAAGAGTAGATGATTATTTAATATATTCTTAACTTTAATTTATAAGGGTTTACTCCCTAATAGTATAAGATGGAAGATATAGTAAATAAACTATTAGCTACGCGGGGTAGAAAGCTAGTAAATGAAAACTAAATAAAGAGATTTGTAACGCATTTAAATAAACTTAAAATAGTTTTTAACTAAGTAAAGGACTATTAGAGAATTCAGTAAAAATATTTAAAGGTTATTAGTAGATAGTTTAAGCTTATTAAAAAGACTAAAAATAAATATAGTGTTTAGGATAATGATATATACAACTTTAATAAAACTAGCTTCTAAATAGGCGTTATTAAGGCTATAAAAGTAGTTACTAGCTTTTAAAGATATACTTAATTAAAACTTGCCTTGCTTTTAGTAACTTATTAAAAGTATTAAACTAATACTGTACTAAAATGTACTTTACAAATTACAGATTATTAAACTTAAAGAGCAATTACTAGTAATAACTAAATAAAAAAGTTATAAAAAGAAGCGTTTTTAAATAAGTGGTATATTAGAGTTTAGTATAATAGCTAATTAAATAGCTTTTAAAGTGTTAGTGGCGGTTAAAGGGGCTTAAAGAGGTGGTGGTAATAATAGTCAGGATAGGGCACTTGCGACTTAATATTACTATAGGAAATGCGGTAAGACTGGGCATAATATATAAGTATATTAAAAAGATAGGGAGCCTTTTCCTAAGTCTAAGGCGAGTACTTAGTATATATTTTTAGATAGTTTTGGTAGTAATAATGAGGATCCTATCACTTGAGTTGGTCGTGCCAAGAAATTATCGGACACTCGGTGATGTCGGACACTCGGTGATGGAATACGGTATATTAAAAATATATTTATAGTATAAGAGCTAAGCTCTCTCCTACTTACATAATTTTAATATTAGTAACCTCTAGTCCTATAGTAGTTAGTCTTTTACTTCTTAGTAGTAGGTCCTTATTTAGAATAAGGAAGCTAGTTAAGTATCTTCCTAAACTATGCTTATTTACTACCTAGTTTAATATTGCCCTTTCTAATATCTTGGGCATAAGCATAAAATTAGTCAGCTATAATTAAGTAGTGTTCTTAATGCCGCGTCTTAGATAATTAAGCCTCTTAACTAGGGCCTTATTAACTTATACCATTACTTTATAAAGTAGGTGAATGGTAAGCTTTTAGGTGGCAGAAAGAAAGTAGTAAGAGACTATATATTTAAGTGGCCCATTAAGAATACCCTTTCCCTAGGTTTTTTAGATAGTTTCTCTAGCCTTATTATACTAATTTCTTTAATCCTTTGCTATCTTACTAACGTTAGAGATATCTTTAAAGATTAATAAGAATGTATCCTTTTCTAGAAATGCTTGCAGCCTATTATCCTAGCTAATAAAATTAACTACTATACTAGCAGCATCTATATAGTTTTTTTAGGAGAGCAGAATCTCGTTATAGATTTAGATAAGCATAGCCTAACACTAATTAACTGCGAAGCCTCTAACCTCTATAAGGATATTACTAATTTATTGCTTAACTCCCTTATATAGTACTAGCGGTTTGCTTAATAAAGATATAATAAGTGCGCTGTTGTTAATTCTACTTAGTTTATACTTTAGCTAATTATAACTATCTTTAAGGTTTATTAAGGGTAAAAAGGTAAGGTTCTTAATAGGGTTTCCTAATTTAAATGGTCTACTAAATCTAGTAGTAGTATAGAGTTCTGCCGGCTCTAATCGCTAAATAGACTAACTATAATTTTCTATCCCTAGGATGGAAAATTGCTATTAGCTTAGTAAAGGCGGTAAGTAGAACTAACATCTTTACAGTAAATAAATCTAGATAGTTGCGTGTAAATATTCTTCTGCCCTTACCTTACTGTTAATATATATTAGATTTCTATAACTAAAAAATGTAAATAAGAAAGTGTAATAGAAAGAGCTTTAGGAAATATGGCGAATAAATAGATTGCATAGTTGTTATCTACGTCCCCTCCCCTACCTTAGAACTTAACTATCTCCTAGTTAAATATTTTATACTTAGTTCTATTAAACAACCTTTCTAAAACGCACACTTCTTAAACTATATAGCGTTGCAATACTGGTAGATTTTATATAATATCTTCCTTAGGTTCTGGCTCTGCTATTATTTCTTATAGTATAGTTCCGCCTAACTAGTTAAGCCAGTCCTCCTAGCGGATTTTAGATGCCTATTATTAATAGAACTTCTTTAATCTATTCCCTAGGGTTTAGTCGCGGAACAGCATACTGTTAAGATTCTTAATTAAGTACCATCCCTTATATGGGTGACTTTTACGTATATAAAACAGTCCTAGTCATTTTAGATCTAACTTATAACTGCTAGAATAATCTTACTTAAGCTATGTATTATAGAGCATAACTATATCTCTAGCCTTAAATCCGTCCTAGTAAATATAATAGGTATTATTAAAATACTCTTTATTTGCTATTCTTAGCTGTCTTATACGCATAATAGCTTCTTATATATCTGCGTCTCTTTAGTTAAACTGCTTTATATAAAGTGCTAGCAGCTCTATAGTGGTCTAGATCGTTTCCTAAGGTAGTGTCTGCTAGGTAGGTATATAGAGTTTAATAGGAAGGACATGCTCATATCTACATATAACTCTTACTAGTATTATTTCTGTAGACCGCTTAATAGTTGTCTTATCTACCTATAAGATAGTATAAAGATTATTTAGCTATAAGCCATCCACCTTCGCCAAAGCGTCTATTATTAGTTTATGGCCCCACTCTATTAAGTCTTACCCCTATAGGTAATATGCGGAAGCTATAACCCTTTTAATATTATAGAGCTCTATAAGCGCAGCGATAATATTAGCATTCTCTCCTCTACTATCTATAGAGAGCTGCCTAAATACTCCCTATTAGTAGATAACGTCTTTATAGAGGAACTTTACTATACTTTTTATATCTTTCTTTCTAAAGGCGTGAGCTTCCACCCATTTAAATATATATTCTTAAGTAATGGCCAGGTACCAGAATCTAAGACGGTTTAGCGGTATAAATATAATATCTATAGTTATTTGTTGCTATAAGGCAGACTCCTATATAGAGTATATTGCCTCTTTTTCCTGTCCTAATTGTTATTTCTGGCACTATAGGCATAACTTAATATGTTATAATATCTAATCCCATAGTCCTGGCCACTAATATTAATTTAAGACCCTCTAGTACGTTCCCTTTTATCTATAATATCCACTTTAATTATAAAGACTCTTAATAATCTCTTACTAAGTAGTCTTATTATTAATTACCCTCCGTATTAGCATATTCTTAGACTATTAGCAAAAGAGCTGTTAATTACGCACTAGGAACTTTAGCGCATGCTATTTAAACCTTTTAAATTCTTTAGTATTTATTTCTTCTAAATATTATAAGGTTATTAGCTATTTTGTAATCTTCTAAGATTCCTCTAAATATAAGTCTTCTAATAGCAAACCCGCGTCTATTTTAAGAGGGCTAGCTATATATTTTAAGGCACTTAGCTTACTATTAATAAACTCTTTAATATCCTCAGTCGGCTTATTAGGTTGTTTACCCTTAGGCGGCCGTTACAAAAGTCTATTAATTAAGCTATTTTTCTTCCCTGGCATGTATCTAATATTAAAGTCCTATAGCTGGATCTATGCTAGCTATCTTGTTATTAAGGCTTTAGGTAAATTAGTAGTAGTATAATTTAGTTATGCGACTAAGGTGTTTATATCTATCTTAACTATAAAGCGAATACCATATAGGTATACGCGACACTTCTTTAACGTATATAGTAACGCCTAATATTTAAGCTTTCCTAAGTTATATTTCTACTCTACTTAAGACTAGATGCCGCTCTTATATTAACATAGGTGATAATAGCCTTGCACGTTTAGTTATATAAGGCCGCACTCCTATCTATTTTTATATCTATCAACAGTAAGAATAATTAGCCTTACCCCCTTACTATAATCTAGTTAAACCAATATAGGCATAGTAGTGATTATATACTTTAGAGTCTTTATAGCAGTAATCTGCTCTATACCCTATATAAATGGAATATTTACTTATAGTAGTTGGAATATTAGCTCTGCCTTAATTGCAAAGTCTTTTACCTATATTTGGTAATATATAACCACTCCTAGGAATGCTTAGGTAGATATAATATTTTTATAGTCTTTCTAGTAAATAATCCCTATAACTTTTAACTCTTCTGGATATTGTTCCTTTCTATTATAGCAGTAACCAACCACTATAATCTTATCTTTATAGAAGTAAGACTTTACGCCTAAGACTGTATACCTAGCTTGTTCTAAATCTGCAAGCACTCTATCTAGCTATATAATGTGTTCTAGAATATACCTACGCATATCTAGAAGACTCTCTTCTCCATTATATACTATTTATAGGCCTTTTACTATAATATTATCTAGAAACGGCAAGGCATAGTATGGGATATATTATTCTAGAATTTTAGTAATTGTCCTTATAAATTGGGCTACCGAATTTATGCCTTTTATAGGTACTATTATTTATTATAGAAGTTCTAAAGGTGTTATAAAAGACGTTAGGTTTCTACTTTCTATATTAAGCTCTAACTAGTTATAGCTAAAGAAGAAGTCTACTAGAGATATAACTTTATACCCTACAAACTCCTTAGAAAACTTATTAGTATATAGCAGCAGATTTGCGTCCCTAATAGTTATTTAGTTAATATTTATCGCCGCGTTAATTAGCTAGTACTTTTTATATTCCTTCTTACTTATAAGAAACCATAGATTCCTATATAGACTTTTATAATATTCTAGAGTCCCTTAAGCTAGTTATTCTTATAATATCTTTATTACTTCTCTGTAACGGAATCCCCCAGGAGGTACATATTAGATAAGACAGTAGGAGGTTTCATCAATGTCCTACCTACGTCCCATATATGTTCCAGAAGAGACATAGTTAGACAGATATGGGCGAAAGGTTTTACTAGTGTCTCAGAAGGTTTATATAGGAAGCTAGTTCTCCTCTAGAGAAGAACCAGCAATTAGTCTTTAAATGGAAGTGGTTAGAAGCATTTGTCCTTCAATACATAAAACTTATTCTACCTTTAACTTACCTTTAACTCACCTTCTACTTACTTATAACACTGTTAATTAGATAATTATATGTTCCGGTTAGACTAGCCTCTTATAATTCTAATCGCTTACAATCCGTTAGGAACGTACGGCTATTAATTAATAATAACGGGCCATACTCCTTTACCCCATAAAGCAACGCCCTTACCTTAAGAGGCTTAGAGAGTCTCTCCAGAGGAGCGCATTCCCTCTACTTATAAAGGAGTAGACTAGGAAGCCACGGCTAGTCCATCTAACCTTCTAAGACCCTTAGGAATGATCACCGCTAAAAAGTTATTAGAGCGGTTACTATGTAAGACCCTATAAAAGACAAAGGAGTTGGAGATACGATTAAGATAAGCACATTAAGACTACCAAGGACAATTATAAGAACAATTAGGAGAAGCACAGACACCCCAGACACAAAGCGGACTTAGAGGGGCAACGCCATACTATGCTGTGACGTTAGATAAACCTAAATTCCGTATAAAGGAACCTAATAAGTATAATAGTGATAGTCTTAGGAACTGCAATCGTTTTATCCGTTAATGCGAAACCAAGTTTTAGCTGGATCCGAAACGTTACTCTAACAAGTATAATTAGACACTAATTGCTTCTACCTTCTTGCGTAGCACTGTTAAGAGTTTATAGACACGCTATAAGAAGAAACTTACTATACCCCTTAAATTTAGCGAACTTAAGTCCTGGTTAGTTAATTAGGTCTAAGACCCTACTAATTAAGGGATGGATTACAACCAGCGATACTATAATGCAAAACAGCGAGAAGGCTAGAGTGTACTCCAGTTTATAAACTACTTAGAAGAGCTAGAAGACAATATACCCTACTTAGACTTATAGGACGACGCTATATAACTCTATTAGCTACTTGCTAAGTTACAACCTAAGATTTAACAGGCTATACAGGAGAAGGGGGAAATTCCTACCTCTTAAGAAAAGCTTATCTCTAAAGCTACTTGGATTAAGAACGCTAAAAGAGACTATCTAGGGAAGCGAAAGGAACGAGACGCCAACGATAAAGAGCGTAGAACTAGACCTAGCTTTAATAAAAAGGGTAGATCCCGACCTAACTACTCTACAGAAGGATAACGCGAGCAGGCTTCGCAACCTTAGAGCAACGCTAGTCAACCCCAGAATAATAATAGGCAGAAACTGTAGAACTAAGAGTTACGTAGCTGTTATAACTATAGTAAGAAAGGCCATATACAGCGCTTCTGCCGATAGAAGAAGTAAGAGGATGCTTAATTAGGAAAAGAGAGAGCCTAGTAGATCTTTACTCCCTTATACTAGGCTAGTAAGAGAAGGAGGGAGTAAGCTACCGTATAGTTATTCCTGTCTCCATTTAAGTTAATAATAAATGGGTAACGCGAGACTGCCTTATAGATAGTGGCGCAACTATAGGGTTCATTTCTTAATTACTAGTAAAGGAATTGGATTTGGACCTTAGTAGCTTATAGGTGCGCACTATTTGAAGTATTAAAGGCCACCGGATTCCGTGCTATAGGGAACAAACTTTTTCTATAGCCAGCCAGGACCGCGATGGTCTATAGGACACGTAGGAAATGCGCTTCTACGCTATAGAAATTAAGGGGTATGACCTTGTTTTAGGATACCTATAGCTTTAATAGGTTAATCCAGATATTAATTAGCCTTTAGCCTTGTATTAATACTAGAAGTCTTAACCGCGCATTATAGTTAAAGATTAAAAGACTTTCTTAAACTATATACAAGAGGAAGGGTAGGCGTATGCTATATATACCACTTTTAACACTAAGAATGGGGACGCGGAGTATTTATTTTTGGATATCTGGCTATACGCAGTTAAGGAACTAGAGATTCCACAGGAATATACGGACCTAAAGGATATTGTTAATAAGGAAGCTGCGCATACCTTACCCAACCCTATATTGGTAGAGCATGAGATAGATATAGGAGACAAGGAACCTTTTTTTAGACCACTATACAACCTATTAGAAAACGAGCTGGCAATATTATATTAGTATATAGTGGACAATCTTTAGAGAGGATGAATTTGGCCTTTTATAAGCTAGGTAGGGGCACCAATTATATTTATACCTAAGAAGGATAAGACCCTTCGCCTCTATGTTAACTATTAGGCGCTAAACAAGATTACTATAAAGAATCACTACCTGCTACCCTTAATAGGGGAGCTTATCGATAGGCTATTAGGCGTAAAGATATTCACGAAATTAGATCTAAAAGATATATACCATTGAATCCGGATCAAAGCCGGCAATAAATAGAAAACGGCGTTCCAAATATAATACGGCCACTTTAAGTACCTGGTAATGCCATTTGGGCTCACTAATACACCGGCGACATTTTAGGCCTATATTAATAAGGCATTATTGGGCCTATTGGATACGATATATATGGTCTACCTTAATAATATTATAGTCTACTCTAATAACTACAAAGCACATACGCACTATATGCGAATGGTACTAGAAAGACTGCGGGAATACAAGCTCTATATAAACCTAAAAAAATGCTCGTTCTATATTACTAGCATTAATTTTCTGGGCTTTATTATTAGCGTCAACGGAGTATTAATAAAGAAAAGCCGGGTAGATGCTATTAGGGAATAGCCATACCCCATAACATTTAGGGAAGTATAGGTTTTTGTAGGCACGGCGAACTTCTACTAAAGGTTTATTGTTTATTACTTATAAGTAATGCTCCTAATTACTAATCTGCTAAAGGGATCTAAGGATAGCAAGAAGTTAGGACCCTTTATATTTAGGGAAGTTGCTAAGTAGGCTATAGACCGGTTAAAGGATTTGTTTATATCGGCGCCTATCCTAATATACTTCTACTGGGAGCTATATATATACCTTAAAACGGATGCATCCGGCTTCGCCCTAGGGGCAATTATATCTTAATTAAAAGACGGAGAATGGCATCCTATGGCGTTTTAGTTAAGGAAAATAACCCCTATAGAGCAGTGTTATATAACGCACAACTAGGAGCTGCTCGCGATAGTTATAGCAATAAAGCACTAGTGATATTATTATATAGGAAGCAATTATCCTATTAAAGTCCTTACAGACCACAATAACCTAGAATACTTTATGACTATAAAGGTGTTAAGCGGTTAACAAGCCAGATAGGCGGAGGCACTATTATAGTACAACTTTAAAATTATATACCACCTAGGAAAGACAAATCCCGTTAATAAGTTATTAAGATGTCTGGATTATAAGACTAGGAGAATCCAGGATAGTATAGGGGAAATAATTCCCACATTGCAAAATTTGCTTAGAAAGAAAGAAGAGTTTTTCCCTAGAACTATAGAATTCCGCAGTAGGGCAGAGGTCCCGGTAATACAGCTGCGAAGCACTATAATAATAGAGCCGTAGGATATAGTTATAGACTAGGTTATAGACCAAGTAGATATTATAAAGTTGGCGTACCCTAGAATTAGCAAGAATTCTATAGAATGTGCTAGGGGTATCGCGGCACCTTTAACTTAATAGCGCACTAGCTGCAAGTTTCCGGATCTAGAGGGGATAGGCAAGATGCCTATCTATAGCGTGGCATACTATATAACGGTAGGAGAATCTACTAGTACTAATGGTTTGAAACGTCTTATGCTACGCCTAGAGTCTATAATGGCGGCGGGCAAAACGGAAATAAGTAATCTATACAAAACCTTTCCAGATCTTCTTCTTTAAGCATAATAAAGGGACGCCTTCGTTTCTGGGGAGAGGTGGAAAGATGTAGTAGAGATTAACTTGGCTAGAGTTACTAAGAAGCTATAGTAACAAGACTAAAAGGGTCTATTACGCTTTAAGGGTGCTATATATATCCTAAAAGACTAAACGGTTTAAGACGAAATTCTAAAGGTCTTCTATAATAACCCTTTTAGGGGTTACTACGGTGCCAACAGGACCCTTAAGGCCGTTTAAAGGAAATACTTTTAGGATAGAATGTCTAAAGAAGTTAAGGACTATATATTGAGATATAATACGTGCCAAAGGGTATAGATACCCAGGTATTGCCTATATGGCAAGTTATCAGTGCTTTCTATTCCATAGGGACCCATATTAGAATTAATAATAGATTTTATAATAGGCTTACCCTCTACCAAAATAAGAACTGGAGAGGTTGCTAACGCTATCCTAGTAATTATTAATAGATATACAAAGTTTTTAGAGTACTTTACTGTTTTAATAACGATTACAGTAGCAGAACTAGTAGACCTGTTTTTAGAGCAGTGGCTCCTATTTAGTACGCCAAGGGGAATTATGTCTAATAGAGAATGAGCACTGCCTTCTACCCACAAACAGATGGGCAAACAGAGCGTCTAAATGCGTTATTAGAACACTACCTCCGCTGCTATATTAATTATCAACAGGATGATTGGCCATTGTGGTTGGCTCTGGCGTAACATGTGTATAACACAAGCATCCACAGCAGCATAAAAATGACCCCTTATAAAGCACTGTTTGGGGTAAAAGCAAATGACCCCTAGAACGTTAAGGACATCGTTTCTAAAAGAGAGGCACTGGCGGCGTCCAAGAGAATTAAGCAAATAAGAATTCGCAGAGAAGAACTCGAAAAGCACTTGCTAGACGCCCAGGCTATATAAAAAAAGGTACTATAACGAGGGACATATGCCTAAAGAATTTAAAATAGGAGACGAAGTCTTATTATTTATAAAAAATATCTGGATAAAACGTATTAAGAAGAAGCTAGACTATAGGTAGCTTAGACCCTTTAAGGTAGTTAGGAAAACTAAAGGAAATTAAGCCTATAAATTGGAATTGCCGAAATTATATCTAATATATCCCACATTTTATGTTTCCTTATTGGAGTTATACTAGAGAAGAGATGGTGTGGAACTACCCCTACCTAGCGAAATTGATAGGGAACTAGAATGGAATATAAAAGACATTCTTAATTAAAGATGGCGTTAGAAGAAACGCAAATTTTTGGTTTATTAGGAAGGATACTCTTAGGTATATAATAGTTAGGAACCTAAGGAGCACCTTTAGCTAGGATATAATACGGCAATTGAAACTTTCCTAAAGACCACAAATTAGGATTCAGCAACGGTTCCAGATATACTATAGGCGAGACAACGGGGAAGACCCCATAAATTAAAACTATAAGGTTAAGCATAGGCATTAGAAATGGGAATGTTTTGCTATTATAATAGGGATCCTAGAATCCTGTAAGAGAAAGCTATAGGGATCTATATAAGAACCACTAAAAATGCTATTTAAAGAAGACGCTATTTAAGAATAAGCAGTAGCACCAGAAGAAGGGGCCCTAGGGACTTAGAAGGATTCCCTAGGGATAAAAGGAGAGTATCCGGTCTAATACTGGAGATACGCAGTAGAGTTGATAATATAAAGAGGACCAAAAAGACATAGAGTGAAGATTTAGAAATTTTAAGAAATTATAAAGTACCTATAAGAACACTACCCGTTTATCATATATGGAGATTATGGCGGTATGCTGCTTTTATATAGACTGTTACTAAAAATAAAAATAGAGGCATCCCTAAAGTATAAAGTTAATTCCTAGTACTAGGGCATTCTAAAGGCACTAGAGAGGCACCCTACGAAGCTATCCTATAAGAAGAAAGAAAGAATAAGATAACAACTTAAATACTAGAAGTAGTAATAGGAGCCTCCTCCTCTATCTTAACGTTATTGTTAGTAGTATTATTAACACTCCTATCCCTAGAAGTATTAGCATTCTTACTAATATTCTTCTTAGAGCGGCGAGAACTAGACAGACCACCATAACTAAGGGACTAGTAGGGAGAACGTTTATCTTTATTACTATCTTTAGTATTATCCCTAGGCTCTAAATTGGCATCTAGGCTAGGATTAGAAAGTTAATGACTAAAAAGTTAGTATAGTTCCTAAATATATTACTAAAGAGACTTACCTAGCTAGAAAGGCCTACGCAAGAGTATAAATGTTATTATTTATAAAAACAAGCTGCTTATATATACGCTCCTGGATACTATGTGTCTGAGATCGCTATATTTCCACAGCAGTAGAAACCCTTATTAAATTAAAAAGGCTGTAAGTAATAGAAGATACCTTCTATCCCTATCTATTACTGTTCTAATGCAGACGGAAATCCCTAATAGCGCGTTAGAGCTAGTAAGCCTTATATATATAAATAGCGGGGATCTAATATAGTTAGTAAAGTCTAGAATAGGATAGAATAGGAAATACTAGAATATAGGTCTTTTTCCGGCTATAATAGTGGGAATACTTAGATCTGTTCTCGCTAGAGCGCGGCATCTTATAGATGTGGAACGGGTCTAACGTAAGCGCGTAAACGCAACGATAGCAGCACTTTAGAGAAACAACCGTAGGAGTAATAGAAGTGGTCTATAATGCTAATAAAGCAGGGATAACGCCGCCGCTAGTTTAGGGACGCGCAGTACGATTATAAGCCATTGCAAGAGAACACTATGGGAAGTTAGTATTATTAAGGAGATAAAATAGGGATCCTATTACCCATAGACGCGTTATAAGAAGAGAATAGAGCAGTGGAAGAAAGAATAGCTAGAGATACGAAAGCTAAAAGCTAAAATGTAATAAAAAACAGTCTGCTAAAAGGCGAGACGAATGGTGTTGTTAATAGAAAGACATGTAAGAGACAATAGCTTATAAACTAAAAGAAATTAATATTAAGATATTATTATTAAGACCCATTTTAGGTAAATAGGGATAGTGGCTAGTTAACGCGTTATATAGGATAACCCCTAGATCAGCTTATAACAAATTCTTATAATAAGGAAGGTAAATCCCATCTAATTTTTATTATTATTATTAAAGTTCCATTATAAAGGCACTATAAGAGCTATGGTAGAAGAAGAGCAGAGGAATAAAAAAACAAAGTAAGGTTCTACGCTAGTAAAAAACCGGTGATAAGCTGTATTATAGAGTACCTTTCCACTAAAGAATTTCCCTAGTGGTTTTAGCCGGAACTCTATAAGAGATTATTAAGAGGCGAAGTCTTGGAGGACCAAGACCCTTAAAGGGGAGGCAATTATAACGGAATCCCCCAGGAGGTACATATCAGATAAGACAGTAGGAGGTTTTATTAATGTCCTGCCTACGTCCCATATATATTCTAGAAGAGACATAGTCAGATAAATAGGGGCGAAAGGTTTTACTAGTGTCTTAGAAGGTTTATATAGGAAGCTGGTTCTCCTCTAGAGAAGAACCAGCGATTAGTCTCTGAATAGAAGTGGTCAAAAGCATTTGTCCTTTAATACGTAAAACTTATTCTACCTTTAACTTACCTTCGACTCACCTTCTACTTACTTATAACACTGTCGATTAGATAATCATACGTTCCGGTTAGGCTAGCCTCTTACGTTCTCCTTATAGAGCCCTTAGTATAGGAAAGTTCGGTACTTGCCATACTTTATACGGCATGGTCTTAATTTTTAGTAGTAGAGTTACGTCTCTACTGACATAACCCATCTTAGAGAACTTCTATACTAGAGCCTCTTTTTAGTTAAATAATATAGCCTTAAGGATCTCTTATTCCCTTGGCTAAATATCTCCTATAATTATATACTTTAACTATTCTGGCTTTAGTTATGCACCATAGGCCAGCTTAGTATATTACGGCTTAAGGAAATAATTATATAGACTAAGAGGCAATCCTTAAATAGACGCCTTCTGTTAATATAAAGCCACCTTTCGCTATTTTAGTATACCTTCTATAACTATTCTATCTGGTGCTAATAAATTAACTAGGTAGACTTTGTCTACTTTTTGTTTATATATAGTTGCTATATTTATAGCATTTTATTAGACCTTACTCTAGTAGCTTTCCATTTGCATTATAAATAGATCTATTATCTCTATTATTTAATATATAAAAGACCTAGCCTTTACCTTAAATACTGGCTTCCAATTCTTTCTTAAGTATTTCCTTAGGATTTCCCTTAACATTTTACTGTTAAGTTCTCTCTATCTAATATTATATTCTTCTTTCTACTAATAGCTCTGCCTAGCAGATATCTAAAATAGCAAGTATTTATATTAGAGCCACATCTTATTTCCCTTTTCTTTAAACTTGGCATTCTTTTTATCCTAATGCACTAGGTTATAAGTAACCCTAGATACAATCCTAGGAGTTATACTAGTTATATATTTCCCAAACTGTTATCCATATTAATACCTTTATCTAGTTTAAAGAATATTGCATCCTTATAGGACGTTAAGAACCTTGTTTTGACTCTGCCATCTTCTAATTAAATAATATAAGATACCTAACCTATTACGGTTTGTTTTGTTGCTAGTCTAGGCTTTACTAACTATAGCTTACTAAGTATTACCTTATATAACATTTCCCCTATAGTAATAAATATTGTAAATATTAAGACGTTACCTATTACTATAGAGACCACATATACTAATCTAATAAACTTAGACTAAGTCCTATTGGCAGATATTAGATATATACCTTATAGTTATGGGGGCAGACTTAATATTGGTAAACTATATTATAGAGCCACACTTTCCTTAATAGGGTTAAGCTCCACTCCAGAATTAATTAAGTATTTAGCCCTTTTATCTCCTATCTATACTTCTACCTTTAGGCATTATCTTTAAAACTAGATAAATCCTACTTCTTATTTAATCTAGTCCACTTTAGCAATTATTAAACCGGCTTAGTTAGTATAGAATATTAGGTGTGCTAATAATATAGATACTTTAACATCCTCTTGCTTTTATTAGTAAGGCTCTATAAGGGGTAGTAAGAGAGGCTTAAAGAATAGTCTTATGACCTTAGGCATATATATAAGGCAGTCACTAATAGTAGCTTTAATAGTTTTTAATAAGATCTTATCTACCATTACAGTTAGACTTGGGACGTTTCCCTTTAGTATATCCATCATCCTAACTGGCTTTAGTTATGGTGCTTTAGCTATTATTATTATATCCGCTATTTACTCTGTCTGTCTTAGCTGCTTAGTATAGTCTATTTTAATAATCTTATTATTGCTTAACAGTGGTTAAGAAGCCTGCTGCTAGGACCATAGTGTAATTTAGATATACCCTCCTAGTTATATATTTTAAACTACTACCAGTTACTAACCAGATGGTTCTAACGGCGGTTTTATTACTCTTATTTCCCCTTATAGTTTCCTAAGATTATATAACTATGGCATAGACTATAACTAGGTTGCGGCTCCTACTAAATTAATATATATTAACTCTACTTGGTATATATCCTCCCAGGACTTGCCAAGTTCCTCCTTACTTTTAGCATTACTTCTATCTACAAGCTCTACTAAAGCTGTCTTTAGTTAGACGCCTATTACTAGAGCATTAAAATCAATATTGACGTTCTACTTTAGCTAGTCTTTAAGGAACTAGATCTAATTATTACTTAGCAAATATAGAATTATATTTCCTAGGCAATTATATATTCTAGCGCAGATTTAGTTGTTCTTATTTATATGCAGAAGACTATAACAAATTAATTCCTAAAGCTATAGACACTAATTAATAAAATAGTGGAAACCCCCGCATCTATAACATGCCTAAATTTATACTAGGTATGCACTAAAGTTTCCTAGCCCTCTATACCTTCCTAGGCCCGGCTTATATTGTTCTTATAGCGCTCCCTTATAGGGCGGCTGCGGTCTATTATTACTTAGTACTAGTCTTAGGGCCATTTATTCTTAACGCCTTAACGCCCTATTTAGGAGCTATATATACCATATTAAATCTTAGCAAATCCTATCTAGGAATAGCATTAAGGACGCAACGCCTACTAATTTAACCGTCCCAAGATTAAGCTTCCAGAGTTAGTAAGTTTCTCTAGTTTAGGATCTATTTCTTAAGTCGTTTAACCGGCACTTGCCAACTTACTTAGCTAAGAGACTATTGGCGGTTAAAGGGCAGTATCTCTTTAGTTAGTTATAGCTAGTTACTAATTACGGAATTGTTTAACTAGCTAACAAAGGCCTTACTTCTTAGGATTTATTATTAATAATTAATCTGCGCCTTTATATAAATTAAGCCTATCTTCTACAGCTCTCTTTATTAGATGGAAGTTAAAAGATTCTTATCTATCTAGGTCGGCTCCTATTTTAGTTATAGTATATCTTTAATATTTAAATAGGAGTCCCCTTGCGAACTAGTACCCTTATTTACAATTTTTTAAATTACTAGCCTTAGTAACCTTTTAGGAGATTAACGTAAACTGCCTATAGTATTCTTATATACTGCTGGGCGGATTATTCCTATACTACAGTATATAAGCTTCTAAAAATTCTACTGTTTTAACTTATTAAAAGTAGTTACTTCCTTAGTAGTCCGTCCTAAGCTTCCTTATAAGTTCCATCTAGTTACTAATTATAAACTTAGGCAGGCTTTGGACCTATATCCCTATCTAATAGTCGTCAGTTCCTAATATTATAGAAGTTGGAGTTGGTACCACATGCCCTAGTTCAGGAGAGCTTCGCGGTTTAATAGGCTACTTACTTTCCTCTCCCTTTTTAGCGCCTTTACTATTATTATAGAATAGGCCTAACATTCCTAATAATCCTTTTGCTAGTACTATCGCTATTATTATTATAAATTTAAAGGTAGCTCCTATAAATGCGAGAATAATTATATAGGCTATTATAAATATAGTAAATAAAATGTAGAAGACTTTTCTCTACCTTTTCTGGTATACTATAATCCTCCCTTTTATCCTCCGTCTTATAGTACTACATACTTGCCTTCCCATTGCTATTTGCCGACTACTATTCCCGCATAGAGAACTTGGTATATATTATTAATTTATTCCTATAAAGGTAGCTACGTACCAGTTACTAATATATCTATACTTCTTTGCCTCCCTTTCTATATGTCCTTCTATTTTACAGTTCTAGATTATTCTAGATCGTTCCTATATATCTCCTATATATAGAGTACCAGACTTCTAATCTAAAGAGCTTGCTGTTGTCCCTATATGGAATGCTATAAAATATATAAAAGGGTATAACTACTCTTAGACAGGAAGTCACGGTATAGTCTTTTAGTTAGTTAGTTAGTCAGTCGCAATTAGCTAGTAAAAAAGCGGTTAGTAAGAAGAGAAGAAAAGAGTGTATTAAAGGAAAAGTATATGTCTATTAGTGCCGTCTAAGTTATTAAAGACTCTAGGGCTCCAGACCGATCTATATAAAACATATAGAAAGCCTAACCTATCTTAAGGCTATGCCCAATTTAGATATTGAATTTAGGAGGCTAAATTACACCACCACACTGCTAGGCAAAAGAATTATACCTACTCTTATAGATAGCTTGCTTAAGAAACTTACTATAATTATAGTAGAATTCTTAAGTATATAAGTATTAGAGATAGGTTTATACCTTTATAATAGCCTATATAAGCTTAATTAGATTAAAGTCTAGTAAATATAATAGTAAATAGTAAAAAATATGGCCTTTCTTTTTAATAGTAGCTAAATTCTACGCGTTAATATAAACCTTAAGATTATTTATTATAATTACTATAGTCTAATTTAGATATTATTTATAAAGCATAGGAAATAGGTAACTATATAGCCACCTAATAAAGTTATTAATATAAAAGTAGCCTTTATAGACTTAATAGCAAACCTAGCTGATAATTATTATAGCTACGTAAATACTCTAATATTACCCCTTTAAGAATCGCCTTAATAATACGCCTCCTTACTAACTAGAGCCTACCCTCTTATCTACTAGTTAGTCTTTTTATTAAAAATAGCCCTATTAAGGAATACTATAATATTTACTAAAAACCGCCTTATATTATTATAATAGAGCTCCTTTAGCTATAAGTTATAACCCTATATTATATACCTAATTACCTTTCTTAAATACCCTTTCTTTTTTAAGATATAGTAGATTATAGAATAAGTAATATTAAAATCGTGTTTATAATAGAGCCAGTACTAAATTTTATTTAGATATTTCTAGCTGTTATAAAGCGGAAGTTTAAAAAGGGCCTCTTTATTAGCTCTTATTAATACTACTAGCTAGCTAGTCTTCTATATATAAGGCCTAATAGGCTAGCCATATTATATAAGGTGATTTTTAGTATTATATATAGTAGTTTAGCTAATATATAGCTATTCTGTAATAGTATCTAGTCGCTAACCTAATTTAAGTAGACGGACTATATCTATGTAATAAGTATGATTAATACAAGGCACTATAACACTAGAAAACGCGTCAAGATAGGGCAAATAGCGGGGCGACGTCGGCCTTAACTTACTAACTAATAGCAGTTATATTAACAATAAGGCGCGTTTAACGTGGAAAATGGGCTATCTCACGGTTTTATAGGTAAGGTTAGATATAAAAATCGGGGATCTACACGCTAAGGATTCCAGTGCGTTTTGCAAATGACTAATTATAACGATTTATTGTTTACGAAATGCATTAGAATCCTTGGCATATAGATCGCCAATTTTTGCACCTAACCTTACCTATAAAACCGTGAAATCCTCCCGCGAACACTATGGTCTCTATACTCTATAATATATATCTAAAATTAATGCATTTTGGGTTAAGTCCTTATATATACTAGGTAGATTTTTAATATATACTGCATATAAACTTTATATATTTTAGGCGCGAATTTTATATATACAATTAAGTCTGCAAAGAGGCTTAATATTTGGCTTAATTAAACTAATATATATATATATTAAATATTCTTCGCGTAATTTCTAAATCGGCCGCGTAGCCTACCTATATGCGACTCTACTGCTAGAGCTTTATCAAGCCTTCTATATACACTATAACTAGACAATTATATCTATATAATAAGAACGCGAAGTTAGTTATAGAGTTATAAGAGATAGAATATAAAGGCTCTATAAGGGGTTAATATATAAGGTACCTTAAACCTAGCGGTTAGGTCTAGCTGCTACTATTAATTTAAAGAATACCTAAAGGTATAAAAGGGCTAAGGAATCTACTTATAGTATATATCTACTATAGTAACTAATTTAATAAATTAGAAGCCGCTACTATAGTTAAGTTAAATAAGTAAGGTATTAAAGCTAGTACTAAATTTCGTCTAGATATTTTTAATCATTATAAAGTATGTCTTTAAAATAGGCTCTTTTATTAGCTCTTACTAACGCTACTAGCTAGCTAGTCTTCTATATATAAGCCTAATAGGCTAGCTATATTATATAAAGTAATATTTAGTATTATATAGTTGTTTAACTAACATATATAGTAGTATCTAGCTATTAATCTAATTAAGTAGATGGACTATATCTATATAATAAGTAGGGTTGATATAAGGTATAGTAATATTAGAAAACGCGTTAAGATAGGGCAAATAGTAAGGCGACGTCGGCTTTAACTTACTAACCTATAGTAGTGACGTTATATTAATAATAAGACGCGTTTAATATAAAACATACTGATAAAGGATATAGCAAGAACTTTTGGAGCTCTTGCTGCACCTGGCCTAAAAAGACCAAACCAACCAAAAGAACCCTGAAAAACACCCTAATAATCCCCTGAGATATATGCATTACAGGGGAGGCACAGGTGGAATGACGGTGGTACGTAGTCGCGCGCGACCGCCAGACCTATACCTAACAATGGCCCCCCACAATAACAATAAGGACGGGTAAATACCATACTAGAAAGCGGAAATACCCTAATTAAGAAGGCATCTAATAAAATATAAAGCCTATTAGACGCGTCTAGTATCTAGAACTATAGGGGAGTATCTATTAGCTATTACAAACTAATATAGCTAGTAGAATGGCTCTAGTCTAGTAAACCTTAGGCGCCCCTCTAGTAAACCCTTAATTAAATCCTCCAACAGCTAAACAAAATTAAAGATAAACAAAACCCCCCCCTATAGGCGAACCGCACCTAGGCCGCCATAGCTGCGCTCCTATAGCATAGGGAACCTACCCCCCTAAAAATAACAACCGGGTATATAATCACAATATAACCAAATACAGAAAAGGTAGAGGAACTTAGGGGACAATTAGAAATAGAAGTTCTTATAGAGATTCGCAAGGAGGTCCACAACGCCGTCGCAGTCTAATACCTTAGGAGTGGAGATATTAGAGTCACTCTAAAGGACTAATAGGTAAAGGAACGGGCTATAAGGGCAGGGGACAGGCTAGGAGAGCGTATTGGCATAAAAGTGCTTTATAAAGATCACCTAGTTAAAGTCCTGTTGGTTCCTATAAGCCTTAGGGTAGAAAGGGGACGCCAGGCGGACAATACAGCAACTATATAGGAGATAGTAAAACAAACGGAACGCCTTATACCAGGACTTGTAATTACCCAGATTTAATGGCTTTAATAGGAAAATACAAACCAAGCATATAATAAGAACAATAAGAGGACATAAGGGGCGCTAGAGACTCGCTAGGGAGACAATAAACAAACGCATAGCTCCCTTATTATTAGCGTATATATACTAGGAATGCAAAAACTCCTTATCTAAAAAGGAATAATTATAAATGGCCTTATATATAACACAAGGCTCTATAACCACAGACTATACCTGGAACGATATTATTGCTGCGTATAATAGGGACATACCCAATCCACATGCGTAGCACAGGTATGCTGCGGCCACTATATAGGTCCCTATAATACAAGACAATATATAAATTAAGACCAAATAAAATACGCGAACTGTTACCAAAGCACACATAAGGCGTGGGAGAGAGAAGACTGCATTAAATATAGAAGATAGAAGAAAAGGGCTTAATAGCTATAGAAATAACTGCACGCTAGGTTATACAAATGGAAATAATAGGCAATAAGCTAGGGGGATGCAGGTGTCTTTCTAGCGTTTTCTACCTTTAATACTAGGGGGCTAAGCTAGCCATCCCAAGCCTTAACGGGCCAAAAGTGACGCTATATAATATTACCAGACCGAACAGGGATATAAGGGACATATAAGACACAAGGAAGAGGACGCCCAGTAGGAAGACCCCTATAGACAGCTACAGCAAGTTTAAGGCCGGGATAATTAAGAATTAGATTTAACACGGCAAATATAATATATATAGCTGGCTTATAAGGGGCATATAGCCAACCGGCAAGAATGGGGGAAGAACTAGAGGCAATAATAAACTCAGATTTAGAAAGGCTAGTAGGAACACAAGATATAGGAATAAAAAGCTCTATATAAAATAAGTAGTAGCTAGGGAGTAAATATAGGAGATAGAAGTTCTAAATATTTTAAAGAAAGTGGAAATAGAAGAAGTAAGGAGCGAAGGAGAGGTAAAGGACCCCCGCTAGGGGTCCACCACTTAACCATTATACAGTATAACTACGGTAATACGAACCACCATCTAGTAAGGCCCCTACTAGACAGTCTAGACCTAGAGAAACACTATATTCTTGCTATATAAGAGCCGTATTATAATACCTATATATAATTAATATACTGCCCCTAAGGATTCTAGCTCCTGTATAAACCAAAAGCAGCTATATACGTATGCTTTATAATTAGCAAAAATATTAGCCTTGCCTTATAGTTATAGCAGGCAGTTAACCCAGATATTGCAGTTATAACCATCTAGATATATAGGGGACTAGTATAAATTATTAATGTCTATAACCCTAGGGTTAAAGGGGTAGCATAGATAGAGAACATTATATCTGTAATAAGCTTGCTAGAAACTAAACACACAAAGTCCATCCTACTAAGAGACATAAACCTCCACTACCTATAATAGGGGGGCATCTATATTGCTGCCGATTAATAGGTAGAGTGCCTACTAAGAGCTATAGATAATAGGGGCCTTAAGCTAGCTACCCCCCCAGGTGCAATTATATGGCAACAAGGCACCGCCAAAAGTACAATTAACCTCACGATTATGGATAAAAACCTATACCAAAGACTCGAAAGGTGCTCCCCTAAAGAAAAATAGGCACTTACCTTAGACTATATCCCTATCCAAATATAACTAGATCTAGACATTAAGGCGCAACTAAATAGCAAAAGATACGCAATAAGGAAGCTTAACGTAGATAGCTTCCTTAATATAATTAAACAACAACTTTAAGACCTAGAAGAAATCTACCTAATACCAAACAAGTGAGGCTTATTAGCTACCCCTAAGGAAATTAATTAAAGACTAGAAAGGATTTAGGCAGCAATTAAAAGTAGGCTAAAAGAGCACTGCCTAGTTTTAAAACCGGGCCCCTATACGCAACACGCATGGTCCGTATAGTGCGCGGCCCTTATAGCCAGCCAATAATAAGTAAGGAGGAAATATACAAGCAGCCATAATTCTAAGGACAAGAGATAATATAAAGACATAAGAAACTAGCTAAAGAATACCCTAAGAAAAGAAGTAAGGAATAACTAGAGACGGTTTATAAATAAATATACTACTAACCCGAGTCTCCCCTATAACAAGGGCCTTTGGACCATAGCGAAATAGGCAAAGAAAAAGGCGGGACGCCTAGTAGAAGATCCACACCTACTACCCCTATAAAGAGTAGGCGAACTATAGGCTACAAGTAACAATAATAAAAAGGTAAAGATCCTTATAGAAAGATTTTTCCCTTAACCAGCTCTAGTAGACCTTAGCGACATTACTAGTAAAACACCGGTGACTCGCCTAAGGGTTAACAGCAATATAACAACTAAAGAAATAGCTAGAATTATTAGCCGCCTTTTAAACAATATAGTACTAGGTCTAGATGGGATCCTAAACAAAGCCCTAAAGATCTATGGACTACTTATAGCACCTTAGCTTATAGACGTAGCTAGAGCATGCTTTGCAATAGGCTACTACCTATAACTTAAAAGATCTATAACGACAGTTGTCTTACAAAAAGAAGGTAAAGTAGACTACTTAATCCCAGGAAGCTACCACCCTATTGCTTTAGAAAACACCCTAAGCAAGATCTTAGAAAAGGTTATAGCGGACTATATAGCAGACACGGCAGAGAAACATGCCCTACTACCACAAAGCCAAATAGGGGCAAGAAAGAATCGCTTAACGCTATTAGCACTTATACTATTCGCTACTACCATTAAAACTGTATAGGCTATGCGAAAGGACTTTATAGTATTAATACTTAGCCTAGATATTAGCGGCGCCTATAATAATATACCCTATAAGCGTCTCCTATATATCCTTAGGGCAAAGGGCTTCCTAGAATAGATCATTTAGTTTATTTAAGGATTTATAGGCCAGAAAGAAACGTTACTAGTCTTTAACAGATACCAGAGCCCCCCTATTACAGTTATAATAGGAATACCATAAGGATTACCTCTGTTGCCTATACTCTTCCTCTTCTTTATAAGCAACCTGCTTAATACCTTTAAGAAAGGGGCGACCTAGGGGATAGGCTTTGTTAATAATATAAACCTAATTATATATGGGCTAATAGCCGCAGAGAACTATAGGACACTAGAGAAAGCCTATAACACCTATATAGAATGGGCAAGATGACATAGAGTCTAATTTTTACTAGAGAAATACTAGCTAATCTATTTTATAAGAAAACGTAACCAATCTGCAGATTTTTAGTATATAATCCATATCTAAGGCTTTGGGGGTCAACTAGTTCAAGGCCTAAGGGTATTAGAAGTATAGGTAAACAGTAAGCTCTAGTAGAGCGCACATACGGCGCAAGCAACCTATAAGGGCTAAGTATAGTATATCGCTATGTCTAGGATTGTTAATTCTATATAGGGTCTATGCTTCTAGAGGTCACGCCTACTATATATAGCAGTTGTCCGGCCAACCATGACATATAGATCTAGCATTTGGGCCACTAGAGAAACCAAGAAAGGCCCCCCTAAATTACTCCTTAAACCACTCCAAAAGGTCTAAACAGCCTGCCTTAGGAGTATAACAGGTAGGTATAAGCGAACGGCCACAGCACTACTTAAGAAGGAAGCCAATATTCCCCCCCTATAACTATATATTAAAGCCGATGCAATGTAAAGGGTGTAAAAAAAAAACGCAACTTTAACGTTATAAAGTATATTAAGACACGCCTAAACAAACTATAGAGGGACCCTAGGGTGCCCTATAGGAGAAGGAACCAATAACCCTAAAGTAGGGAAGATATATTAGGAAAATAGGTAGAGAAAGTAAAAAAAGAATAGTACAGCGCTAGGGCCCAGGCCTATATAGAGAAGGAAGGGAGACGTATAAGAGGCCAGTAAAGACAACAGCAAGGGAGAGAAAGGAGCTAAAGTAGAGTATAAAAGAGTACTGGAAAACTATCTACCGCAATATAATACTGGTTGGACCGACGCTAGAGAGATAAATAGGAGTTAAAGGTACAGAGGTAGACTTAGGCAAGGGGAACCCAAGCCGTAGTATAGGTAATGCTATAGGGGGTAAATACCTAAGGGCTCTAAAAGGGCCTAACAAAGGCAGAAAATACAATGGCAACACTCTTAAGGATAGGAATAATAGGACTAAAAGATTGGCTTTACTGGGTGGGTGTTCTAGTAGGTAGCCTAAGGTGCGAATATAGCTGGCTAAGACAGACACTAAAACACGTAATACTGTTATGCCCCTTATATACCGGCCGAGAAGTAATACTCTCAGCAGCTGGCACAGAAAACTATAATACACTGCTCTTAATACAGAAAGGCCTTAAGGCGGCTACCCAGTGGCTTATTGGCTAAAATGTGCTAGACCAGTTCCGGGTTGCAAAGAAAATAGCAATAGAAAGTAAAGGGGCGAGTAATAGGCGCCCCCTAATAACTCTATAGGAGTAGAGTACAGTGTGTAATACTAGCGCGTCCGTAGGTTTGTTACGGCAGCAGTAGTTCCCAAGGAGGTTAAAAAGTAAGGTAGTAGAGCACCACTGGTAACTTATAGGCGACTTATAAGCGAGCCCTAAAAGGCGGGGAGACGGATTACAGGGTTTTCTCAAATAGAGCTTTCTCCCTATATGTATATAAGGAGTAGTCCGCGTGGGCCCAATAGGGATCCGAATCAGACATTAAGCAATAAATAATAATAATATAAAACATACTATTTTATAGTTTTATATATAAGGTTAGATATAAATCCTTTTAAGGTAGCTTAATATATACTAGTAACTAAATAGGTACTCTAGCCCGGTTTAAATACTAAAGAAAATACTAGTTATTAGTATTTTCGTTTTAATATTTTACTTTTTAATATCCTATTTATACTAAGGAAATACTAGCTCTTTTTATCTATTTCTACTATATTTTACCGTTCTTAGAGTAAAAAAAGTGCTCTAAAAAATAGATTTTTATTACCTAGTTTTATATATAAGAATAAGAGACTCTATTTAACTTACTAGCTTAAAAGCAGCTACTAATTACCCTTAAGTAACTTTTTATTCTATACCCTATTCCTTTTACTTTCTCTAAACATAATCTACTAATTTTAGATTTATATTTTAGAAAATAAGTATTCTATAAGAGTAAACCTTACTATATAAACCTATTCCTATTAGGAAATTTTTTACTAGATTGTCTTATATAGTATATAAATACTGGTTTAACTATATACCTTATATTTAACATACTAAAGTAATATAGGCCGGCCTTTTTTCCCCTACTATAGCCACTAATATATCTATAGTTGTTACGGAACCCAACTATAGGGGCCTCTATAGAAGAGCCCCGTACTCTTATATACACCTTACGTATAGCTTACGTCAGCTACGCGTAGGTATATTACCTCCTTACGCCCTTGACCCTTATAATCAATCGCGTAACGTCTTATAGACTCCTCAAATATATACATTCTATAGCCATTGCCCCCGTCCTATAACATTACGTTACGCCTTTTTTTTATTACTAACAGTTAGCCTATAACTAATTCTATGTCTTTATAATATTATAGGCGCTGCTAGAAGCAGCATGTCTCCTACTTTATACTTCTAAAGAACCAACAATAGTAAGACGAAATTTCTTACTAGCCACTATATTAAACTTAAAGAACAATCCAATACCTATATCAAACCCATAACGCCAATTAATCCCAAGAGGATTTAATTTACTAGCCCTAGCCTTAACCCCTAAAGGGAAGCCTAGTGGCTTAAAAGACTATAACAACCTTAATAAGGTAGGCATTAATAATATCTTATCTTTTATTAACTATATAACTATAGATAAATAAGCTAAAGGGCTACTACCTATTAAGATTAAGATATAAGACGCTAAAAAATTTGCGAAAATGGTAGTATAAGAACCTACCACGACTATAACCTAGTAGCCACTAGCCAAGCCAAACTATATACCCTAAAGATAAGTCCCACTAAATTATTTAATAAGTTTTATATTAAATTCTAGGAATATACTAGAGTCCTTACCTAAGATAATACTAAAGACTAGGAAGATCTTCTTAAAAAAGTTACTTATTGCCTTAATTACGCAGCCGCCAGCCATAATTATAACAACGTTTATAATATGGTAGCAGCTCTATAGAAGATTAAACGACAGCTAAACTAGATTGCTACTATAAACCTCTGCCCAAAAACCTCCCTATAGAAGCCCTCCAGACCTACTAAACTACTAACGCCTACTACTCTAAGTAATACTACCGGTCCTAATATTAACCTCTTTATACTAACCTTCCCATAAAAGCTACTAAATAGAGAACGCGAGCTACTTTAAAAGCTAAGGTATTACTATAGATGCCATTAAGAAAGCTATTATAGCTATAGCCCAAACTGCCTAATAGCTAGGTTTAGCGGCCGCCGCCTAATACCTAACCTAATACCTTAAATACTAAATACGTTACTATATGCCACTACTATATAAGATAAAGACGTAGTAATAGCGGTAGAGTTAGATATAGAAATGGAAAACGCTAAGTCCTAGCCCTAAGTTATAGGTTGGGACATTCTAATAATAAGGGGATCTATATATTAGCCTGCTTAATAGATAACTTAGTAAAAATAAATAGACGGAAATAGATAGTTTTACCTATAATAGGAATTACTGCTAAAAAATAATATATAAGCCGTTTTATAATTAATTGCGGAACTATTAATAAATTTATAGATATCTAATTTATGCGCACTTATAACCTACTTACCTTACCCCTTACTAAAGCCTATGTCCTATAACTCGCTAATAGTAGTTATACTATATAGAAGATTACCTATATAGTATAACTCTACCTAGATATAAATAGGCACTAGGAAGAGCTCTGGGCCTATATTATACCACTTATTAACTACCCTATTATTCTTAAAATAAACTAGCTTAAATAATACAACCTCGCCATTAACTAAAAAAAGAAAAAAGTAACTTTTAACTTTAAATACTATAGAGAGACTTGCCTAGGGTATAGCCTAGCCGCCTCTACCTACTCCCTAGGATATTAACCCAAGGAACCCCTTATTACCCTACCTATAACTAATTACTACTATATAAGTGCCGCGGCCTTCTACCGTATAGAATATAGGAAAGGCTAGACCGTTACTACAGCCTTCTAATTATAACTATATAAGCTTAATAAAGAATAGAACTACGTCCTCTATAGTAATAGGATAGATATAGTTAACCTCTTAGAAAATAATGCCCCTATAGAACTCAACAGACTTTTACCTTTAGACTTTAAGAAGTCTATAAAGCTTAAAAAAGGACTTATTAATAAGGACCTTTATAAGCTCCTCCCTAAGAAGTACTATGGCTTTATTAATATATACTTATAAAAGAGCGTAGATATACTCCCCCTATATTAACCTAATAACTATACCATTAATATTAAATAAGGAAAAACGCTACCCTATAAGAGACCCTACCTAATATTAAAAGATAAACTTTTGGTTATTAAAAAGTATATCGACAAGTACCTTAATAAAGGGTTTATTCGTCCTAACATATCCCTAGTAGCCGCCCCTATTCTCCTTACTAAGAAGCTAAAAGAAGGTATTTAATTCTGCGTTAACTATAAAGGATTTAATACTATTATAATTAAGAACCAATACCCTATACCGCTTATATATAAGACTTTTAAACGGCTTAGCTAAGCCAAAATCTATACTAAGCTTAATATTATTGCCGCCTTTAACCGCCTCTAAATATAAGAAGGTAATAAATAGAAAACCGCATTCACATTACGCTTTGGCCAATTTAAATATACTATTATGCCCTTTAGCGTATATAACGGCCTAGGCAGTTTTTAAAGCTATATTAATAATGCCTTATAGGACTACCTTAATAACTTCTACTCTGCGTACCTAAACAATATACTTATTTATAGCGATAACCCCTCTAAGTATACTAAATACGTTTAAAAGGTCCTATAGCGCCTTAGGGGCGTAGGACTTTATATTAATTTAAAGAAGTGCGAATTTTTAGTTACAGAAGTAAAATACCTTAAACTAATTATTACTACTAAAGGTGTCCGTATAGATCCTAAGAAAGTATATATAATTACTAAATAGTAAACCCCTAACTGCATTAAAGACGTATAAGCCTTTTTTGGTTTTACTAACTTCTATTAAAAATTTATATATAACTTCTTAGGTGTTATAGCACTACTTATAGCAATAATATAAATAAAGGGCCTTTCCACGAAAGGAAGAAAAATATATCTACGTTTTATCTAGACGCCTAAATATAAAAAGGCGTTCTAAGACCTTAAAGATGCCTTTACTAAAGCACCTATCCTAGCTTTCTTTATACTAGGATAATAACTCTATCTTAAGACTAACTTCTTAAACTACGTTAACGCGGGCGTCCTTTTCTAGATAGGCAATAACGACCTCCTCCACCTAGTCATATTCTACTTATTTAAGCTTATACTACAAGAATATAACTATAAGATTTATAATAAAGAACTTCTTATAATTATATAAGCGTTTAAGGAATTCTAACCGGAACTCTTCTTAGTAAAACCTAACTAGCCAACTAAAGTTTTTACGGATTATTATAACCTTAAGTACTTTATAACTATAAAGCAACTAAATTAACGCCAAGTATGCTAGAACAAGTTTCTCTTTAGTTTTAACTTTAAAATCGCATATAGGCTAGGAGTATAAGGTACTAAGCCTAATAGCCTAATATATTGTTTATAAGACCTTTCTTAGTTAGAAGACAACCCCTAAAATTAATTCTAATAATAGACAATCCTAAAAGCACAAAACTTAGCCCTAGGCATACTACCCAAGACAGAACTAATTATACCTTAGCTTTACACTATAGAACTAAAGTTACCCCCTAAAATTAACAAGCTTATTACCGTAGTATATAATACTTCTATTAACTAATTACTCTATTAACTAATTACCGTAAAGACCGCTAGTACTTATATACTACCTACTAACCTTTAAAGCTTAGGCTAAATTAATATAGTAGCCTTAAAAGTAAAAGAGAATAGGCTCTATTATAGAGGCCGTCTATTTATCCCTAACTTAAAAGACCTATAATAGTAACTAATTTAAATAGCCTACAACCTTTAGTTAAGCGGCCACCTAGGTAAAAAAGGAACCTATAAGCTTCTTAGCTAATACTACTTCTAGCCCAAAATAATAGACTTAGTTAAACACTTTATAGATACCTACTACAGTTATAAGCGTTCTAAAGCATTTTATATAAAGTACCAAGGACTATTATACCCTCTACTAGTACCTATACACCAATAGGCAGATATAGCTATAGATTTCGTTATTAACCTACCACCTTATAAACAATATGGCCAAACCTATAAGAATATCCTTATAATAATATGCCGACTTATAAAAGAACGCCACTACGTCCTAACCAAAGGCGTAGCTATTAGCGACGTTACTAACGCCTTTCTCTATAAAGTTCACCGACTATACAGGTTACCTAACTTTATTACATCTAACTAAGGCATGTAATTTAACTCTAATATATAAAGGTGGATCTGCCAACGCCTTAGCATCTCTATTAAGATATCTATATCCTTTTACTATAAAACCGCTAGATAACCAAAAAACGCTAACGCTAGTATAAAGGCGTACTTATAATAGGTAGTCGCCTATAGTTAGGATAACTAGGTAGACTACCTTCCGCTAGGTAAATTTATAGTAAATAACTACGTCTTAGCTACTATCCCTTCGTCTAGTAGGTTTTGCCTACACTAGCAGGGGGTAGTGCGCTTGGACAGCAGAGCATAATTATTAAGTACAATTGCATACAAATTTATTAGTAATCTACATTATTTAAATGGAATCGCGTCTAGCAGTCCCCCTCCTTACAAGTCGCGACTTTACAGAATAAGGAGGGACTGCTGGACGCGATTCCATTTGAATAATGTAGATTACTAATAAATTTGTATGCAATTGTACTTAATAATTATGCTCTGCTGTCCGAGCGCACCACCCCCTG